>ENA-OQCL01000249-OQCL01000249.1-human-gut-metagenome-genome-assembly--contig:-NODE-249-length-28368-cov-5.133848_pt1 | contig 28368 bp, 21 predicted proteins | sample MGYA00242502_ERZ504586 | MGnify/ENA primary metagenome ERZ504586 (study PRJEB26092, sample SAMD00036316) | human gut metagenome | host: Homo sapiens | study: EMG produced TPA metagenomics assembly of... | reverse complement strand
GCGCGCACGCTCGACATGCCCAGAAACGACGTCGACGGCGCGTTCGCGCGGCTCGTTCGCGGTCGGGTTCGCGAGATGGAGGTCGGCCGCGTCAACGGCGTCCACTTCATGGAGACGCTCTCCTTTGGCCTCGATGCGGCGATAGCGATCGACACGACCGCCCGCCGCGCCGCCGACACGTCCCAAGAGGGCGAGGCCCTCTTCGTCACCTCGGGCCTCAAGGTGCTCTCGCGGGCGCACGGCGGATTCCCGTGCGTCGCGCGCTTTGACGACGACGAGCCCGTCGAGCTCTCGACGCTCATCTTTGCCGTGCAGGTGGGGCCAAGCTACGGCGGGGGCTTCCTCGTGTGCCCCGACGCCGATCCCTGCGACGGCCTCCTCGACGTCTGCTACAACGTGCGCAAGCCGCTGATTCCCCATCTGCTGGCGCTCTTTGGGCTGGCGCGCTCGGGACGACACGCGAGGTCAAGCGTCGTTCGGCTGCGCCGCTTCCGCCACGCCTCCGTCGACTTTGCAAACGAGCCGCCCTGCCAGGTCGACGGCGAGCAGCTCACGGGCACGCGCTTCGAGATCGACGTCATCCCCCGCGCCCTCCGCGTCGTCTGTTAATTGGGGACAGTCCCCAATTAACAGACGTCATGCAGGTCCTTCTCGATTGCATAGCGCCCTAGTCCCGTCAGCCTCACCATCTGCTTAATCGAAAGCCCGGCATCGCGAAGAGATCGGACATGTTGGGCGCGCACGTCTGGAGAAAGTCCCTTGAGATCGTTGGCGCGGACGGGCCACAGCGCCGCCTTCGCGGCGTCAGCGGCATCGTCATCAGGCACCCTCTTGGTGATACGGGGGAAATAGGGAGCGCCTTCCTCTTCGTCGACCAGCGAACGAAATCCGTCTGCGCCGCCCAGCAGGTCGAGAAGATCTTGGGTGTGACAGATCTCACCGCCGTCTGTGAACTCGTGGTAGCTGCTCCAGCGATAGTCAGCGGCCGCTGCGAGATGCGCCTTGACGGGATTTTTATGGATGTACCTGACGACGTTCAGTAGCTGGTCATCTGACTCAATGGGTATGCTCGAGAACCTCGAGCGGAAGACGTGGCCCACATGGTCCCAACGCTCGTTGAAATGGCGTGCATACGTCGAAGTGAGCCAGTGCATGAGCGAGCTCAGGCCCTTGACCGGGTCGTCAATCAACAGATGGACATGGTTGCTCATGAGGCAGTAGGACAGCACCTTTGCTCCAGCTCGCTCTGAGGAGAGGCCCAAGAGGCGCAGAAAGGTCACCCTGTCCTCATCGTCCTCGAATATCACCTGCTTGCCGTTCCCCCGAACGACTACATGGTAGTATCCCGACGCCGCAACAGCCCGAGGTCCCCGCGTCATATCTATCCCCCTCCCCATGATTTCCCTGTGAGCACGTTATTCCCCGTCGAGCCACGGCTAGTCTTGAGATCGAAACACCCGCGCCATGAGACAGTTGTGCCGGGTTAAACTGTCTCAGTCTGTATCCAGCTGCCTCAGAGACAGATTGACCCGGCACAACTGTCTCCCTTTAAGGTGACAGATGTGTCACGCGGTGGTCACATAGGCGCAAGCAGCAAAGTCCAGTATCGTAGGTGACGTATCCCTTCGACCCAAAGGGGCCACCTATGAACATCCTTTCTGTCGAACACCTCACCAAGGTCTACGGCACCGGTGCCACCGCCGTGCGAGCCCTCGACGACGTCTCGTTCACCGTCGAGGCTGGCGAGTTCATCGCCATCATCGGCAGCTCGGGCTCGGGCAAATCGACCCTCCTGCATCTCATGGGCGGGGTGGACCGCCCCACTTCGGGTACCGTGCGCCTGCAGGGGCAGGATATCTTCGCCCGCAGCGACGAGGAGCTCGCCGTCTTCCGCCGCCGCGAAGTTGGCCTCGTTTACCAGTTCTACAATCTCATCCCCATCTTGGATGTCGTTGAGAACATGACGTTGCCCGTGCGCATGGACGGACGCGATGTCAACGAGAAGCGCCTCAAGATGCTCCTTCGTTCGCTCGGCCTCACCGGCCGAGAACACTATCTGCCCAACCAGCTCTCCGGCGGCCAGCAGCAGCGTGTGGCAATCGGCCGCGCGCTCATGAACGCCCCGGCCGTCGTGCTCGCCGACGAGCCCACGGGCAACCTCGACTCCAAGAACTCGGCAGAGATCATGCAGCTCCTGCGCGATTCCAATCGCCAGCTCAAGCAAACGCTCATCGTAATCACCCACGACGAAGACATCGCCCTCATGGCCGACCGCGTGCTCGCTATCGAAGACGGACGCCTCGTGCGCGACGAGCGCCGCCGCGAGGTTCGCACGGTTTCGGTGCGGAGCGAGGCGGGACGTGGCGGGGCGGCCCACAACGCCGCGCATGAGACAGTTGTACCTGGCACAAGTGTCTCACCCGCTGCCCATGAGACAGTTGTACCTGGCACAAGTGTCTCGGGGGTGCGGTAAGATGAGCATCTTTTCTCGCTTCGCGCTGCGTTCGCTCAAGCGCAATCGCACGCGCACCATCGTATCGATCATCGGCGTGGCGCTTTCGGTCTCACTCATCACCGCCGTGCTCACCAGCGTCGTATCGCTCACCAACATGCTCATCGAGCGCACCGCGTCCGATGAGGGCTGGTGGTACGCGGAAGCCGCCGGTATCACAGCGGAAGACCTTGAGCGTTTGCAGAACGATCAAGAAGTCACCGACCTCACTGTTATCGCCGACATGGGCACCATCTCGCTCGGCGAGGATAACTCGGACATCTTCGGAAAATACCTGTACGCAAAGACGTGGCCGCATGATCTAGATACGAGCGAGCCCCTCATCTCAACACCAGAGATCGTTGCCGGCCGCGCGCCCGAGGCCCCGGGGGAGATCTTGCTCCCCCACCCGCTTCAGAACGCCAAGCTCGCCCCGTGCGGCCTGACCGCAGCAGATGGCGGCCCGATTGAGGTCGGAAGCCGCATCACGCTCGATTTGGGCACGCGCACGGTCACCAACCGGGAAGACGGAGCAAGCGTCACGGCGACCGCGATACGCGGCGATTACATCGACGAGACCGCTCAGACCGAGACATACGAGGCGGACCTCGGACACATCGAAGGAACCGTCGTGGGCTTCTACCGCGCCTACGGTTACTCAAGCCTCTATTCGCTCCAAGGAAACATCGCCTACGTCTACGACGATGGCAGCGCCGTCGACCGCGCGATCACCGATGATTCCGCCGCCACCTGGGCGGGAGCGATCTTCCGCACCGCGAATCCCGCGGACGCAGAGCCCCTCGCCGACGAGATCGTCAATGTGCACGAACGGACCACCGATGGCGCGTCAACAGTCCATTCCTCCCTCATCCGCTGGATGGGCGTGACACCCGACACGGCCATCTGGAACACGCTCTACCAAATCGCCGGCATCCTGGCCGCCGTCGTGGTGGTAGCAGGCGTCTCTCTCGTCTACAACAGCTTCGCCATATCGGTTGCCGAGCGTACGCGACAGTTCGGCCTTCTTTCGAGCCTAGGCGCCAGCCGCCGGCAGCTCCGCCGCACGGTACTCATCGAAGCGCTCGCCATCGGTGGAGTTGGCATCCCGGTGGGAATCGCCCTCGGTGTCGCCGGATGCTTCGTCGTGTTCGGCCTTCTTGGCGAGGGCATCGCAGCGCTTTCCGGTGGGACCCAGGCGAGCGTGATCGTGAGCCCCGTGGCACTTGGCATAGCCGCAGTGCTCGGCCTCGTCACGCTCCTGGTAAGCGCATGGATTCCCGCCATCCGTGCCAGCCGCGTCTCGGCTGTAGACGCCATTCGCCAAACACAAGACGTGCACCTTACTCGGCGAGCGCGGCGCGCGCAGCGAAAAGCCGCCCGGCGCAGCACGTCCGAAACCACCGAGCGCTCGCTCGGCCTCGCGGGCCGCATCTTCGGCATCCCGGGATTCATCGCCCATAAAAACCTTACCCGCGCTTCCTCGAAGGGACGCGTCACCGTAGCCGCCCTCGCCGTCTCGGTTGCCCTCCTCATCACGTCCGGTTCCATCGCCGATGTCATGAGCTATGCAAGCGGTACGACCGTCGACACCATGGAAGGTCAAGACCTGCTGCTCTATATAGACGTGACCGGCGCCGGCGCCGACCAATCGCTCGCGCTTGCAGACGGCAAGGTCGATGGTCCCGGCATGCAGGACGCCCTCTCGCGCTTCTATGCGGACGTGCAGTCCGTTGATGGGGTAACGCCCAATGGATACATGACAAGCTATGTCGCCGACGCGTTCATCCCTGCGGGCATGCTGAACGATGGCATCATGGGCCTCGACGGAAGCGCACCGCTCCTCGCGAACGGCTCATGGTATGGGTCTGCCTATGTAAACTTCGTCGATGAGGCAACGTGGGAAGCCTACATAGACTCGCTCGGACTTGACCGCGCCACGTTCTGCGACCCCGCCCGCCCGCTCGCTATCGCGGTGAATTCCTACGATGTCAACAACGGAGAGACATACGGCAACTACCAACCGTTCAAAGCCACGGGGACGATCGAATCGCTTGAGTTTGCCGACCTTAACGGGCATTTCGTTTCCAGCATAGAAGACGATCCCGCAGGTGGGCTGCGCGCCCTGTATTACGACAACGAAGGCAATCCGGTCTATCTGCCCTATGACGAAGCGGTCGCGAACACGCAGAAGATCGAGGTGGGCGCGCTTGCCAACACCCGTCCTGCATGCGTAAGCTCCTCGGGCACGCTCCAGCTCATCTTGCCCGCCTCCGCCATCGACCTCTCTGCGAACACGGGATATCTACGAGCGAGCATGTCCATCGACACGGGCGGAGACGCCGCAGCCGCCACGCAAACCCAAGAGACGCTCGAATCGATTGCCGAGGACTATCCCGAGCTTGACATCACGTATACGAACATCGCCCAGGGCAAGCTCCAGGCGCGCCTCATGGCCACCACGGTCAACACCTTCATCTACTGCTTCGCCGTCATCACGGGGCTCATCGCGGTGGCGAACGTCTTCAATACGCTCGCAAACGCCCTCATCCTTCGCCAGCGCGAGTTCGCGATGCTCAAATCTGTTGGCATGGGCAACCGAGCCTTCCGTCGCATGATCGCCTACGAATGCGCAAGCTACGCGGTGCGTGGCTTCCTGATCGGCTCCGCCCTCGCCCTGCTTGTTTCCTGGGGGCTCTACCAATCCATGATGCTCTCGTGCTCGACCTATGAATTCCACCTGCCCTGGATACAGATCGGCATCGCCGTTGTCGTGGTCATTGCGGTCATCGTCGCGAGCGTGATGTATGCGCTCCGCCGCACCCGCACCGCAAGCGTTGTCGAAGCCCTGCGCGAAGACACCGTCTAGCAGCCATCTAGCGTGCGGGCGCATGGCAAGTCGCTCAGCGCCAAGATCGCCTCCGACGCGAGCGCGCGCTCAACGATAATCCGTGCCCGGCCCCGGATAGAATGTCGGAGCCGGGCACGTGCATTAGAAGAGATAGCGCTGAAGAAAGGAGCCGACGGTGCCCCAATAGCGGTCAGGATCCACGGTCGAAGAAAGGCCATGCCCTGCACCCTCGATGATCAGCTTCTCCTTCACCGGGCTCGCGCACGCATCATAGAGGCGGTCGAGCATCCAGAACGGCACAAACCGATCTTCCGACCCATGGATAAAGAGCATGGGCACCGCAGCCCGGCGCAGGCGGCGCTCCGCCGAGGCCTCCTTGAACCCGTATCCCGCACGCGCGCGGCACACGGCGCTCGCAGCGTTGAGCAAGGGCACCGCGGGCAGCTTGAGCTGCATGCCGATCTGAACCGAGAACTCGTCCCACACGCTCGTGTAGCCGCAATCTTCGACAATGCAGCGAACATTAGGGGGCAAGGCAAGACCGGAGGCCATCATCACCTCGGCGCCGCCCATCGAGACCCCGTAGAGCGCGATGCGCGCCGCAGGATCGAACGCCCGGATAAGGTCTATCCATCCAAGCAGGTCGTTCGCATCGCGCCACCCCATCGTGACGTAGCGGTCGTCGTTGCGCTCATGGCCGCGTGCCGCAGGCGCGAGCACCGTGATGCCAAACGAGTGCGCAATCTGCGCCTCGATGCACAGGTCGGATGGGCGGCCGCTGTATCCATGGCACAGGATGCCGAACACCCTGCCTCGGGGCTCCCCCGTAGCCCCGTCGAGCGACTCAAGGGCACGACCATCATCCGATGCCCGGATGCCCTCGGCGGGCAGCAGCCACCCCCGAAGAGAACCGCCGTCGGAGGCTTCGATCTGCACACCCTGCTTAGATTCCTCGAACCACCGCCGTGCCTCAAAGCGCCGCGGATCCGATGCAGCCGCCTCGGAATCGAAGCCCTCTGCCTCCCCTGCCCGCAGCCGCGCCATCACGGAACGCTCGGAGCGCGGGTTCAGGGCGAAATCGAAAAGGGCGCTACCGGTAACGCCCGCAGCGCCCACACCAGCTGCGGCAAGCACCCCGAAAACCGGAATCAGCACGTATGCCCCAACGCCTTCCAATCGTGTGCCTACAGAGCATGACATGAGAAATCGTCATGCTACGTGGTACCCCGTCCATCGAGAACATTGCACGGAGGTCAGCCGGATATCAAATGGAAACCTTTGGCAGCGCAGCGATCAGCGCTTCGGCTTCCTGCGCTTGAGCGCACTCGGCGAAACCGTGATGCCACCGGAGGTCTGGCGGATGCGCTGGCCGCGATGGCGACGGGAAGGGCCAGCCTGCCGCGACGGCGCCTCGGACGGGGCGGCAGCGCTGGCTTGCGGGGCATCAGGGGCGCCCGCAGCCCTCGCGGGCCTCGACGCACGGCGAGAACTCTTCCCGCCGTGAACAAGGCGATCCCAGCGAGCATGAATGCTCGCGTGATGAGACGAGCGCAGGCCAAGGAGCGGCGCGCATGCGATCGTAGGACCGAAGAACGTGACGAGGCGCCAGACCAGATAGCCCGCCGTGGCGGAAGCGCCGAAGAAGTGCCCCAGGAAGAGCGCGAAGCCACCCTCGGCACCGCCCGTACCGCCCGGCAGCGGAACGGCCGATGAGAGCAGCTGGATGAAGGCTCCCGCCGCAAGACAGGAGATGAAGTCGACGTCATGGTTGCCAAATGCGCGCAGCACGAAATACGGCACCATGTACAGGCAAGCAAGCTGCGCCATGGTGACGACCAAGGTGACGCCCATGGACGAAAGATGCACCGCGGCATGCTTGAAGTGCTCGGAGAACGAGTAGATCTCGGTATCCACATAGGTGCGCCAACCGCGCGTGCGATCGTTCGCGCCGCCCACGCGCTCGGCAAGACCGATGGCCCAATGCGCGACACGAATCACGAAGCGCGGGCAAAGCGAGATCACGAAGAGCCCTGCGAGCAGCACCACATGGCCGCCGAAGCTGAAGAGGCACAGAAGCGTCATGTCGCCGTAGAGCGAGGTGAAGAACGGCAAGCGCACCGCGAGCAGGATCGCAGCCCAGAGCACCAGACTCACTTGGAATACGATGTAGCGCGTGAACTGCGTCGCGCCGGCCTCGCCCACCGGTTGCCCCGCCTTGGTGAGACGGTAGATCTGGGCAGGGGTTCCGCCAACCATCATGGGGGTCAGGTTGCCGAAAAACGTGCCGGCGGCCTCGACCGAGATAAGGTCGCGAATACCCACCGGCGACTCGGGATCGAGCCACACGGCGATCGCGTAGGCAACGACACCGAAGATGATGTAGAACACCATGCAGATGCTCGCGACCACGATCCATGAACCCTGGACGGTCGACATGGCTTCGACGAACTCGGCGAATTGCCCCGTCACCACGAGGTAGACGAGATAGGCAATGAGAACGAACCCGATGAAGATCGCACCACGGCGGGCGCCCTTGCGGTCGTCCCCGCCCGCGGAAGCAGCGTCAACGCGCGGCTTAGGGGCGGTATGTGGGGACTCGGACATGGTCCTCCTTACGTCGGAGCAGCAGACTTCCATTCGTCGGCGGTGCACAAAACGGCGCACCTCCCTATTCCTTCTATTGTACGGCAACGGCGTCCTCCCTCCTTTGAGCTAGACGTCTTCTGCTGAACTCCATTCCTCAACTTCGCCCATATTATTCGCGTCGTATAGGAGCCTTTGGCGGAGCAATCTTCGAGGGTGCGCGCAAACGCGGTGATTCCCCGCGAGGCAATGGGGGTACGATACACGCGAGCAACGCGACTGAGGAGTACCGCATGTCCCATGAACCCTGCAGCCATATCCCGTCTTTCACCGGGTCCTTTCGCGAGAACCTCGAAGCTCTGATCGCCGTGCTCGAACATGGCGACAAAGACCCCGCCGGCAAACGCATCGGCTTCGAGCTGGAGCGCATTCTCATCGACGATCAGGGGCGAACCGTCCCCTTTGCCGGCGAACATGGTGTTGGCGCGCTCCTTGCAGAGCTCGCCCGCAGCCGAAGCGAAAGCGAGCTCGTCTATATCGACGGGCACCTTCTGGGTCTCGACTACACATTCCACGGCGAGCTTGAGACCGTGGGCGTGACCGTATCGCTTGAGCCCGCGGCCCAGCTCGAGGTGTCGGCCGGCCCCGCGCATTCGGTAAAGGCCCTCTATGATGCGATCTGCGCCTTCGACGCCGAGGTGGAGCGCGCCTGCGCCGCCATCGGGCTCGATGCCTCCCTCGTTCCCGTAGGCTACAACCCCGTGGTCTCGAGCCCGCTCGACCTGGAGCTCATCCCCAAGGAGCGCTACCGCGATATGGACGCGTACCTCTCGCGCCGCGGACGCTACGCGCGCGACATGATGCGCTGCACGGCATCTACCCAGGTTTCGCTCGATTATGAGGACGAGCGTGATGCGGCACGCATCTATCGCATGGCGACGCTTCTGGGTCCGCTCTTCGCCTTCCTGTTCGACAATGCGCCCATCTTCCGCGGTGAGCCCTCCCCCGGCATGGCTCGCTCACGCATCTGGCACCATGTGGACGTGGACCGCTGCGGCATCGTGCCCGGCGCGCTCGAAGGGCTTTCATTCGAAGATTACATTCTCTGGGTCTCGGGCGTGAAGCCGATCCTCTTCACCGATGCCGACCACGTGACCACCTCGACCGGCGACTGCTACACGCGAGACATCATGTCGAATCGCCCGCTCAAGCCAGCGGAGCTCATGCATCTGCTTTCAATGGTCTTCCCCAACGTGCGCCTCAAAGGGTTCGTGGAGCTGCGCGAGATGGATTCGCTGCCGCCGCGCCTCGCCGCCGCCTGCACCAGCTTTACCGGGGCCCTCTTCTACGATAAGTGCCTTGAGCCAAACTTGCCGAGCACCTGCGCGACCATCTTCCCCAACGGGTTTGCCGGCATGGACGAGAACGACGCCGTGGTGGCGCGCCTGCACTCGAAGGAGCAGGGATGGGATGCCCCAGGTGTACGGCATGCCCGTAGAAGCGCTCGTTGATGCCATGGTTGCCGTCGCATGCGAGAACGTCGCGCTCGGGTGCGGATGCACGGGAATCGGCAAAGATGAACCCGCCAGCGTCACCGTACCCGTGGTGCGCGAGACCGGCCCTGCAAGCGCCTTCGACCTCGAGGGCATCCAGATGCTTGCGCAGCTCTGGGGCAAACCGTCTGCTCCCCCGCGACGAAACGGCGCGCGAACTCGGCAACGAATTGGGTTGCATCCGCTAGAATCGGGAGCTCCGTAGGCCCATGGGGCATAAAGCGCGCCCGATTGGCTCCCAGGCCCCGCAACTCGCGGCGCTAGCAACAAAAAGCCCCAACCGAAGTTGAGGCCTTGCAATCGTTGGTAGCCCGTACCAGATTCGAACTGGTGATCTCCGCCTTGAGAGGGCGGCGTCCTAAACCGCTAGACGAACGGGCCATATGGCTCGCGGGGCGTGCTGCCCTCGCGCAGGTAGACATATTACGGGAACCCCTGTGCCCGCGCAAGCCCCAATGTCAGGAAACTCAAAAGTTGTGGGAATCTCGTGAAATAAGTGCGATACCTGCGGGAACGATGGGGGCAGATCGCAGGCCTCTATCGATGGTAGAACGTGTGGCGCTCGTACTTGGGCTCGCAGCACACATTGATGCCGAGCTTCTTGAGCAGCGCCTCATCCGTCGAGGAAATGATGACCGAGAAGAACGCGTCGCAACCCCTGAGCTTCGGCAGGCCCGCGAGCACACGAGCCGCCACCTCGCTCGTTGCCGAGGTGATCGACAGCGCGATGAGCGTCTCATCAGGGTGCAGACGAGGGTTCCTGCTTCCGAGCTGCGCGGTCTTGAGCCGGCTGATGGGCTCGATGGCCTCGTCTGCGATGACCTCAAGCTCAATGTCGACGCCGGTCACGCTCTTGAGCGCGTTCATGAGGAGCGAGCTTGCAGCACCGAGGCGCTCCGAGGTCTTACCGGTCACGACCGTCCCGTCGGGTAGCACCATCGCACCCACCGGAGCGCCCGTGGTCTCCTCCTTGAGCAGCGCAGCCGATCGCGCAGGCGAGTAATCCTTGGTGACCCCCGCTTTCTTCATGATGACCTTGAGCTTATCCACCTGCTCCTGGCCGGTTCCGGTGCGCTTGACGTTCACGGCAGCCGAGAAGTAGCGCCGCACGATCTCCATGCGCGCCGCCTCGCGACAGGCCTCATCGTCCTCGATGGCGAACCCAACCATATTGACGCCCATATCCGTGGGGCTCTGATAGGGGCTCTCACCCAAGATCTTCTCCATAAGCGACTTGACCACCGGGAACGCTTCGACGTCGCGGTTGTAGTTCACCGTCGTCTCGCCATAAGCGTCCAAATGGAAGGAGTCGATGATGTTCGAATCGTCGAGGTCCACGGTGGCCGCCTCGTAGGCAATGTTCACAGGATGGTTGAGCGGCAGGTTCCACACGGGGAAGGTCTCGAACTTCGCATAGCCCACCGAGACGCCACGGCTATGCTCGTGGTACACCTGGGAAAGGCAGGTAGCGAGCTTGCCCGAACCGGGGCCCGGCGCCGTCACCACGACAAGCGGGCGCGTGGTCTCGACGAACTCGTTCTTCCCATAGCCCTCCTCGGAGACGATGAGGTCGATATCATGAGGGTAGCCCTCGATGGGATAATGCAGCTTGCAGGTGATGCCAAGCATCTCAAGACGGCGGCGGAACACGTCGGCAGCGGCTGCGCCGCATACTGCGTGAGCACGACCGCTGCGACGGGAAGACCGTTGCTGCGGAAGATGTCGGCTAGGCGCAAGACGTCCTCATCGTAGGTGATGCCAAGGTCTCCGCGCGCCTTGTTCTTCTCGATATCGTTCGCATTGATGGCGATGATGACCTCAACGTCCTGCGAGATGCTCTTGAGCATGCGAAACTTCGCCGAGGGCTCGAAGCCGGGAAGAACGCGCGAGGCGTGGTAGTCGTCAAAGAGCTTGCCGCCGAATTCGAGGTAGAGCTTGCCGCCGAATTGTTCGATCCGCTTCTTGATCTGCCCTGCCTGCAACTCAATGTACTTCTCGTTATCGAATCCTTGGCGCATGCATCGCTCCCATCGCTCGTTTGTAACTTCGACAGCATACCAGAGCCCGTCTGTGCGCCCACCCCCGGCTTCCCGCACCCCATTCCCCGCACACAATAGGGCGCGCAGAGGCGAAACCCGCCACATAGGACACAGGTCGCAGACGACTTTTCAACTTTTGGGCACTCAAACAGCGATGCGCCAAGTAGACAATGCAAAGTGCGCATCAAACCCGAAGGTAAACGATGAGTGATAAACGACCATACTTGAAGGCCCGGGCTTAAAGTGCCCAAAAGTTGAAAGTGCCTTTGCTCATGCGAGCGCGAAGCCGATACCGCGAAACGGCGAGCACCACAGGCTCGGCAACGCCCCGGACCGGGAACATACAAAGTCGCCCCCTTCCGCGCACGGTACGGAAGGGGGCAGAAAGGTAGGGTCTTACCGGGCATTCGCCCATGCGCATGTCCGGCTCGACGATACGCTTACCCGCTGCGAACCACAGGAGACAAGCGGCGCGCAGGGTTCACGTCGACTAGCGGTGAGAGAGGAGTGTAGAGCCGCTAGAGGACCATAATCGCCACGGTGCAGATGACCGCGGACACCACAGAGAGCACCACAACGATCTTCAGCGCAAACTTGAGCCAGGTGGTCCACTCGATACGGGCGAGCGCAAGGCCACCCATGATGGCGCCGGAGGTCGGGGTAAAGAGGTTCACCACGCCGATGGCCGAGCTGAAGATCATCACCATGACCTCAGGCGAGAAGCCGAGCTGAGCGGCCAGCGGGCCCATGATGGGCATGGACACCGTCGCCATACCGGAGGTCGAGGGGATGAGGAAGCTGAGGCCGAAGTAGAGAATCCACGCGAGCGGCGCGAAGAGGATGCCGGACACGCCGGAGAGCGCGTTTGCCGCCTGCGTGAGCACGTAGGTATCCAGGCCCGTCGCTGCCATGAGGACGGAGATGCCGCGCGCAAGCGCGATGATCAGCACGACGCTCATCATATCGGCGGCACCGGCGATGAAGGTGTTCACAATCTCTTTCTCAGAGAGGCCACCCACGATGCCGATGACGATAGCCATGATGAAGAACCACGTGGAGGCCTCATCGAAGTACCACTGGCCGATCGGAAGGCCGGTAACGATAGCAGACCAACCCTGCGAAGTCTGGACCTCGGACTCAGAGACGCCCTCGACGGTGCCGTCCATGGTGGTCACGGAACCGTTCGACTCGTCATAGGCAGCGGCGAGGTCGTCGCTCGTAATCTCAGTCTCGACGGTCTCATAGGCAGACCCGGCATCGAAGAAGCCGGCAACGTCGGCGTTGAGGTCGCCGATGGGGATGAAGCCCAAGATCATGACGACGAAGGTGAAGGCGAAGATCACGAGAACGCCCTTCTGGCGACCGGTGAGCTTGACGTCCTTGTTCACCTCGGCCGCAGCAGCACCGTGCGCCTCTTCGGCGTTCTGGAGCTCCTGCATGGAGAGGATGGTCGAGCCCTTGTCGGCCTTGACCTTCTTGGCATAGCTCATCACGAAGAAGATGGAGATCGCAGTCGTGGCGATCCAGAGGACCGCGCCGAGGCCGATGATGATGGCCTGGTTGACCTCAATGCCCACGCCGCGCAGAGAGTCCACCGCGGCGCCGACGGCGAACGGGTTAACCGTGGAGCCCAGGCAGCCGCAGCCAGCGCCCAGGAGGACCGTCGCGGCGCCCACGAGCGGGTCGAAGCCGGCGGCCATCATGGTGGCGGCAAGCAGTGCGTAGAACGGGACGGTCTCCTCGCACATACCATAGGTGGTACCGCCGAGCGAGAAGATGAACATGAGAACGGGGATGATGGCGAGCTCGTTGCCCTTGAGCTTCTTAACGAGCACAGCGATGCCGTTATCGAGGGCACCGGTCTTGGTCATCATACCGAGGAAGCCGCCCAGGATCATCACGAAGAGGCAGACCGGAAGAGCATCGGTGAAGCCCTTGACGGGAGCGGTGAAGAAGTCGCTCAGCTTAGCCGCCGTTACCTGGTCGGGGGCAAACCCCGCCACGATAACGGTGATGACCGCCACGATGGCGAGCAGGAGAAGAAGAATGGTGAAGGACGATAGCATACCGCGCTTTTTCTTGGTAGCTTCAGCCATAATCATTCCCCTCCTTTCTGTGATTTGGAGAAGATGGTCGAAAAAGCGCCATGGCTGCCGTGCCGTGCTATCCAGTCATGACGCGGAGAGGACGTGCCCGGGCGCGGGGCACAGGTGCGCCCGGGCGACGTCCGAACAGCCAAGACTACTTGAGCGTCGCGTACATCACGGCCTTGATGGTGTGCATGCGGTTCTCGGCCTCGTCGAAGACCTTGGACTGCGGGCCCTCGAAGACCTCGTCGGTGACTTCCATCTCGGTGACGCCGAACTTCTTGGCGATATCGGCACCGATGGTGGTGTTGGTGTCGTGGAAGCTCGGGAGGCAGTGCAGGAAGATCGCCGAAGGATCAGCGAGGTCCATGAGCTCCTGGGTAACACGATAAGCCTCGAGCTGCTTGATGCGCTCGGTCCAGACCTCGTCGGGCTCACCCATGGAGACCCACACGTCGGTGTAGATGACGTGGGCACCGGTGCAGGCAGCCTTGGGATCCTCGGTGAGGGTGATGGTGCAGCCGTTGGCCTTGGCGATCGGCTCGCATGCCTCGACGACGTCGGAGGCGGGCATGCACTCCTTCGGGCCGCAGGCCACGAAGTTCATGCCGAGCTTAGCGCACACGACCATGAGGGAGCGGGCCACGTTGTTCTTGGCGTCGCCCATGAAGACGAGGGTCTTGCCCTTGATGTCGTAGTTGAAGTTCTCCTGAACGGTCAGGATGTCGGCGAGCATCTGGGTGGGATGCCAGAGGTCGGTGAGGCCGTTCCACACCGGCACGCCGGACTTGGCGGCGAGCTCCTCGACGTCCTCCTGGGCGAAGCCACGGAACTCGATGCCGTCATACATGCGGCCGAGCACGCGGGCGGTGTCCTCGATGGACTCCTTCTTGCCCATCTGCGAGCTGCCCGGGTCGAGGTAGGTCACGCCCATGCCGAGGTCCATGGCACCGACCTCGAAGGCGCAGCGGGTGCGCGTGGAGGTCTTCTGGAACAGCAGGACAATGTTCTTGCCCTCGAGGTAGCGGTGCGGGGTGCCCGTGCGCTTGAGATCCTTGAAGTTGCGGGAGAGCTTGAGCAGGTACTCGATCTCCTCGGTGGAGAAATCGAGCAGACGCAGGAAGCTGCGGCCGGAGAGGTTGACACCCATGGTTAGTCCTTTCGAATAGAAATCCGTGCATTGTGGGCACCACGTGCCCTGGATAGTAAGTATGACGGCGCCCCGGGCGCGGGGCGCCGTCAATATCCAACTGTTACAGGTCCTCGCGCCAGAACGGCATGCTCATGCAGCGCGGGCCGCCACGGCCACGGGAGAGCTCAGCCGAAGGCACGACGAGCAGCTCCATGCCCTCCTTGTAGAGGACGTCGTTGGTGACGTTGTTGCGCTGGTACACGCAGATCTTGCCAGGGGCGACGGCGAGGGTGTTGGAGCCGTCGTTCCACTGCTCGCGGGCAGCCGCGATCGGGTCGCCGCCACCGCAGGGGATGAGCTTCACGGCGTCGATGCCGAGCGCCGAAGCGAGCACGTGCTCGAGCGTATCGGTGGTCTCGGTGATTTCGACCTCGCCGGGGTTCTTGCCCGGGGTGAGCTTGTACACCTTGAGGGTGCCCATGATGGCGGGATGGATGGTGAACTTGTCGACATCGATCTGCGTGAACACGGTGTCGAGGTGCATGAAGGCACGGGACACGGGGATGTCGAACGCGAGGATCGTGTCGATCTTGGAGTCGGAGTTCCAGAACATGTTCTGCGCCATGACGTCGATGGCCGCAGCCTGGGTGCGCTGGGAGATGCCGACCGCGATGGTGTGCTCGTTGATGTTGAGCACGTCGCCGCCCTCGGTGTGGAAGGAGGCATCGCGACGGAAGTACAGCGAGACATCCTTGTAATCGGGGTGATACTTGAAGATGTACTTGCCGTACAGGGTCTCGCGGTTACGGGTGACCGAGTACATACGGTTCAGGTTCACGCCGGTGCCCACCACGGCGAACGGGTCGCGGGTGAAGTAGAGGTTGGGCATCGGGTCGACGATGAGGTCGGACTCGCTCTCGGTGTTCACCAGGGAGTCGAGGGTCACCGAACTCGTGTGCGGCATCTCGACCTCGGCCTTGGTGATACCGGCCATGGTCTTCTTGACGTACTCGAAGTTGTCGGTGATGGAATCGAGGAGCTCGCTCACGGCCTGCGGGGCCATCTTGCCCTTGATTCCGGCCTCATCGAGCCACTGCTTCTGGAACTCAGCGCGCGCCTCGGGCACCGCGTCGAAGGCCTCAGCGACGAGCTTCTCGAGGTACAGCACCTCGACGCCCTGCTCGCGTAGGATCTCGGCGAAGCGATCATGCTCCTGCTGCGCGACCTCGAGGAACGGAACATCGTCGAAGAGCAGGCGCTCGAGCTCATCGGGCGGCAGATTGAGCAGCTCGTCGCCCGGGCGATGCAGGCAGACTTTCTTCAGCTGCCCGATCTCGCTTGTTACATGCAAGCCTTTCGTCATGTCCTCCTACCTTTCTTTCTCGGCTGCCGGGTTATTCGCCCACGCAGCCAGCCAAGCACCCGGGTGCCCGGGTGCTGTATGCACACAGCTATAGTTATATCCAATATTTCGACGTATGCCGAAAGCATCCGCCAACGGTATCATATTAGAGGGGAACGGTATATCTCGTAATAATTGCCACGTAGCTCACTTTGCTTAAATAAAGTGATTACGTGGGCAAATATTGACACTTTATTTTCTTTCGTACATATCAAATGGATAAATTTGCTATTAATTTGCATATTGTTACTTCAGCTATAACGCACGGGCCATGGCATCAACAGGGTTTTGCCTTTCGTTTCATATTCATTAGTAAGTTGCTTTTATTCACATATTTCGGATTTTGGACCGTTTACGGCCCGATTGGCACCGCTCACCCACGGAACAGGTGCCGTTCACCGGTTTTTGCGTGCCGCGAACGGCAGGGCACCGTTGCCCCCGGCACGCCGCCCCAAGACGTAAGCAGTTCATAAAGCTTTCGAAACGTCACTGCAATCATCTGCTAACACGTATAAAGTTAGCTGCATGCATATATACTGCGCGCGGGGGCGCGCTCATACCTAGATAACGGAGCAACCATGGCATCTTCCAAGGACGTAAAGGCCACCAAGGACGCTAAGCCGAAAGACCCCAAGAGGGATAAAGGCGCGAGGAAGCGCCGCAAGAGCGCCGAGGTCATCGACAAATCGTCGCGCTATGACTTCTCGTACACGCAAAACCGCGAGATCAGCTGGCTGCGCTTTGACGACCGCGTGCTCGAGGAGGCCTACGACGAGACGGTTCCTCTTTTCGAGCGCCTCAACTTCGCCGCAATCTTCCAATCGAACCTCGACGAGTTCTTCATGATCCGCGTGGGCGGCCTCTCCGACCTCGCCACGCTTAAGCGCCAGCCAGTCGACAACAAGAGCAACCTCACCCCCTCCGAGCAAATCGAGCTCATCTTCTCGAGCTTGCCGCCGCTCATCAAACGGCAGAACGACATCGTCGAAAAGATCGAAAGCGAGCTGCAGAGCTACGGCGTCTACCGCATCGGGGCGGACGATCTCACCGGAGACGAGCGCACGTTCGTGGAGGGGTACTTCCAGTCGTACGTGTCGCCGGTCATCTCGCCGTTCGTGATCGATCCGCGGCACCCCTTCCCCAACCTGCGAAACGGCGCACTGTATATCGTCTGCGCCCTCGAAAGCGAGGAAGAGGAGAACCTCATCGGCCTCATCGAGGTCCCGGCCTCGATGAACCGCGTGGTAGCGATGCCCTCCGAGACGGGCACGTTCCGCTTCATCCTGCTCGAGGATGTCATCCTCGCCTGCCTTCCGAGCTGCTTCGGCGCGTATGCACCGGCCGGCCGTGCCGTGGTGCGCGTGACGCGCAACGCCGATATCGACCCCGACGGTGAGGGCGTCGAGGAAGACGAGGACTATCGCCAGCACATGAAGAAGATCCTGAAGAAGCGCCTGCGCCTCCAGCCGGTTGCCCTCCAGGTCCAAGGCTCGCTCGAAGCGACCACGCTCAAGAGCATCCGCAAATCGCTCGGGCTCCCGGCGCGCTCCGTGCTCTCTTACGCCACACCGCTCGACCTCGGCTATATCTACAGCGTCGAGAACCATCTGCCCAACCATCGAGCGGACCTGCTCTTCCCACCCTTCAAGCCGCAGACAAGCTCGATGTTCGACATGTCTCGCCCCATGCGCGAGCAGGTCATCGAAGGCGACAAGCTCCTGTTCTACCCGTATGAATCGATGAGCCCGCTGCTCGACCTCATGCATCAGGCCGCCTTCGACGACTCGTGCATTTCCATCAAGATCACCCTCTACCGCGTGGCCAAGCAGAGCCGCCTGTGCGAATCGCTCATCGATGCCGCCGAGAACGGCAAAGAGGTCACGGTGCTCATGGAGCTCCGCGCCCGTTTCGACGAGCAGAACAACATCGAATGGGCAGAGCGCCTGGAAGAGGCCGGGTGCACCGTCATCTACGGTTCCGAGGGCTTCAAGTGCCACTCCAAGATCTGCCAGATCACCTATCGCGAGGGCATGGCGCTCACGCGCATCACGCTCCTGGGTACGGGCAACTTCAACGAGAAGACTGCGCGGCTGTACTCAGACTTCATGCTCATGACCGCCCACCCCGGCATCGGCGAGGATGCGAACGCGTTCTTCCGCAACCTGGCGCTTGGCAACCTCTCCGGCGACTATCGCTACCTGGGCGTAGCGCCGGCAGGCCTGAAGCCGCTCATCATGAACGGGCTGAACCGCGAAATCGACCGCGCCCGCGCAGGCGAGCCCGCACGCGTCTTCTTCAAGATGAACTCGCTCACCGACCGTGAGGTCATCGACAAGATCGCCGAGGCCTCGCAAGCGGGCGTCGAGGTCGAGATGATCATTCGTGGCATCTCGTGTTTGCTGCCGGGCATCGCGGGCAAGACCGAGAACGTGCACATCCGCTCCATCGTCGGGCGCTTCCTAGAGCATGCCCGCGTGTACTCCTTCGGCGTTGACAACGATATCGTGTACCTTTCTTCCGCCGACATGATGACGCGCAACACCGAGCACCGCGTGGAGATTGCCTACCCCGTGCTCGACGCCACCTGCCGCGAGATGGTACAGAGCTATATGCACGCGCAGCTGGAAGACAACGTGAAGGCGCGCGAGCTCTCGAATACGGGTACCTGGGAGAAGATTGAGCGCAGCGATGATGCCATGCCCTTCAACTCGCAGGAATACCTGCTTAAGCATGCCTATGCGCGCGCAGCCGCGGCGGCGGAGCAGAAGCACAAGGAGGAAAAGCAGGCGGAGCCTCAGGTAGCCGAGAGCCAGGAAGACTACGAGGCAGCGAAGGCGGTGCTTGCCGCGGCCGCGCGCGCGGTGGCGCAGCAGAAACGAGAGGCAGCAGCCGTGGCGGCTGCCGACGCTCGCGTCGCGTCGTCCGACGGCGCCGGCACCGGTGCCGAAGCCGCCGGCATCGACGGCACTAAAGCTGCAGCGGCGCCTGCCACGGCGACCGCATCTACCGCGGGGGCGGACGGCGCGTGCATCGACCCCGCGATAGGTCACGTAGCCGAACGCTCCTCTGCTGCAAAGCAAGCTGCGCAGGAAGCCGAAGCAGTTTCCGATCGTGATACGACGTCGCAATCGGCGGACGTTGCGCCCGAACCGCCCGCGGCAGCAACCGAACCATCTTCCGGCACCGAGCCGAAGGCAGCCCCCGCTGCACCGTCCGCAACCACCCAAGAGGCGCAAGCGACCAGCGTGAAAGCAACGGTTATAGACCCCGAAGACGAGCATGGTGAGCAGGCAAAAGACTCCAGCTCAGCTCGTTTTGCCGCCACCACCACGCTTGCCAAGCGCAAGCCCGGCCGCTTCCGTGCAGGCCTCGCCCTTATCGGCATCGGCCTCAAAACGCTTTTCGTAGGCACGCCTGAAGAGCGCGGCAAGTAGGCGTACAGAGCCGAACGCTATCGGAAGTGCCCCGGCGCCCATGCCAGAGCCGTACCGATAGTGGCGCTTTCGAGCGCAATCGGAAACGCTGCCAGACATGGCCTAATCGTCCTACGCCAACGAACGCGTTTGCCGCATACACCAACCCGAGCGCCCGCCGCAAACCCCCTTATCTTCACGGGGTTTGCGGCGGGCGCTCGCATAAGCAAAGCATTGGCTCAGGCGGAACGCACTGGAATGAATGCCGGGGCTTCCCAGTTGCTGGACGCCCAATACCTGTAGGCGATACGCGGCGCCCTCGCCGCTCCAAATGATCGACCGCAAGGCCATCCGATGAGCCACAAAACGATTCTTCTATTTAATGCCCTCCCACCTTTTCGATTTCTAGCCAAAAATGCGCCAATAGTGGGTGCATTAATTTCTATTTCCATGGCAACCGCGCTGCGTTAGCACCACCGGCGCCTGCACCTGCATTCACAACATGCGGATGAAGGCCTGCGATTCGAGAGGAGCTGCGCGCACTGGCAGCCCTAACCGCTGCTTTCGGCTACACTTTTGACGAACACTACGACCGAAGGGGTTTCATGAGGCTCACCATTGAACGCATGGGTTACGGTGCCGATGGCATCGCGCATACCGACGAAGGCAAGACGGTCTTCGTCGCGGGAGGCGTCGTAGGCGACGTGGTAGATGCCGAGCTAACTTCAGACGGTCCATCGTTCTCGCGAGCCCGAGCCACCAATATCATCGAACCATCCGGGATGCGCGTCACGCCCCTCTGCCCCTTCGTGGGTGTTTGCGGTGGCTGCCCTTGGGGAGCGCTCGGTCGAGAGACCCAGTTGCACGCTAAGGAAGAAAACCTGCGCTCGGCGCTCCAGCGCATAGGCCATTTCACCCCCGAAGAAATCAACGACCTCGTGCAGCCGATTCGCTACACGAAGGATGCATGGGGCTATCGCAACAAGGTCGAGCTCGGCGTGCACAGCGAAAACGGTCGCCTTCGACTTGGAATGCATGGCATCGACCCCGATCAAATCATCAAGGTTGATCGATGCCCCCTATTCGAGAGCACTGCGTCCAAGGCAATCAAGGCGGTCACGGGCGCCCTCTCCTATCTCGGTAATTCGCGCGACCTCAACCTTGAGCGCGTGGGCATTCGAGCGAGCCGGCGCACCAAAGCGCTCGAAGTTGCGCTCTGGACCCCGACGGGCGGGTTCCCGCGTGCCCACGTGGCGCGCGTGCTCGATGACGCCGTCAAACCCGCGAGCGTCGTCCGCGTACTCACCAAGGGAGACCGCGCGGCGCGGCGCGTAGAGAAAACGAGCTTCTCGCTGGCCAGGGGTCTTGGACAGAGCGGATCGGCGAGGAAACCATGCGCATCTCCGCGCCCTCGTTTTTCCAGGTCAATACTGCTGCAGCCGAGCTTCTCATCGAGCTTGTCGTCGACGCCCTCAAACCCGGGCCCGATGACGTTGCGCTCGATCTGTATTGCGGTGCGGGAACGTTCACGCTGCCGCTCGCACGCCGGTGCAGTTGGGTCGCAGCGGTTGAATCATACGGCCCCGCCGTTCGGGACCTGCGCCGCAACATCGAGCGCGCCGGACTCGACAACGTCGACGCGATCGGAGGCGACGCGGTGCGCGAATTCCCCGGCGACGATGCCGACGTGCTCGTGGTCGACCCCCCGCGCGCCGGCCTTGCGGCCGAAGCCATCGAGCTCATCGCTGGCACCCCCGCGCGCGACGTCGCCTACGTATCCTGCGATCCGGCAACGCTGGCGCGCGACCTTGCCCGTTTCCGCGAAGACGGAACGTTCAAGGCGACGGCGATCACGCCGGTAGACCTTTTCCCGCAAACGTATCACTGTGAGACTGTCGTGCACCTTTCGCGCGCCTAGCGCTGCGTCGATACGGATGGCTCATCGCCGCATCTCGTGTCTTGCGCCCGCGCAGTTCGGGTATAAGTCGTCTGAAATCTGCGAGAATCGCAGGACGCATACGTATGAAGGGAGCCCCTATGAGCGCAGTCGCCGTGCTCGTTGCCGATGGATTTGAAACAATCGAATGCCTCACGATGGTCGATGTGCTTCGGCGAGGCGGCGTGCGCGTCTCCCTCGTGTCTACCATGTCGACTCGCGATGCCGTAAGCTCGCAGCAGATCGAAATCACCTGCGACTGCACCCTCGAAGAGGTCGATTTCGACGACTATGACTACATCGTGCTTCCCGGCGGCCTGCCCGGCGCGACCAACCTGCGCCGTGACGAGCGCGTGTGCAACCTCGTGCGCGAGTTTGCCACGAAAAAGCATGTCGCCGCAATCTGCGCCGCTCCCTCCATTCTCGGCGAGCTCGGGCTTCTGGTCGGACGCCGTGCCACCTGCTTCCCCGGTTTCGATAAGAGTTTCCCCGCGGGCACGTTTGCGGGCGAAAAGACCGTCATTGTAGACGGCAACATCATCACCGCGTCCGGCATGGGCCAGGCGCTGCCGTTCGCACTCGCCGTGCTCGGCGATATCGCCGGTGAGCGAGCCGTAGAGAAGGTGCGCGAGGGCATCCAGCTATGATCCTCGCCTCGCAATCCCCACGCCGCATCGAGCTCATGCGCGAGGCGGGCTACGACGTCCGCATCCTGCCCGCCGACGTGAACGAGGCGCCGCTTCCGGGAGAAGACCCCTTCTCGCTCGTCGACCGCCTCGCGTGCACAAAGGCCGCAACCGCTCTGCGCGCACACGCTGAGCCCTCAGAGGTCGTTCTCGCCGCTGACACCATCGTCACCATCGACGGCATCGTCCTCGGCAAGCCCGTGGATGCCGAGGATGCGCACGCCATGCTCCGCCGCCTCTCCGGGCGCACCCACACCGTCGCGACCGGCGTCTGCATCGCGCAGTGCGCCGAGGACGCTCCGCGGTGCCTAGGGGACGAACCGCCCATCTCGTTTGTCGCCAAGACGTCCGTCACGTTTTACGAGCTCAGCGATGAGGAAATCGATGCCTATATCGCGACGGGTGAGCCCATGGACAAGGCTGGCGCCTACGGTATCCAGGGAGCGGGCGGACGTATGCTCGTCCGCGGCATCGAGGGAGATTTCTACAACGTCGTTGGGCTGCCCATCGCCGAGGTCGTGCGTCGGCTGAGAACGCTCTAGACACCGTCCCAGAGAGGAGGATAGCCATGAGCGCATCGAGCACCTGGCAACCCATTCCCATCAGCAGCATCGAAGGGTTCCGCATCGGCCACTTTACGAATCGGGACGCCGCCACGGGATGCACCGTCATCGTTGCAGAGCAAGGTGCCACGGGAGGCGTTGACGTGCGCGGCGGAGCACCGGCTTCGCGCGAAACCGACCTACTTCGTCCCGAGAACACCGTCGATGTCGTGCATGCCGTCTGCCTTTCCGGCGGCTCAGCCTTCGGCCTCGAGGCTGCATCGGGCGTGGCACGCGAACTCGAGGCTCGCGGTATCGGACTCGATGTTGGCCCGACGCGCGTGCCCATCGTATGCTCGAGCTGCATCTTCGACCTCGCATTCGGCGATGCGAGCGTCCGTCCCGGCGTTCAGGAGGGCATCAGCGCGACCCGTGCAGCCCTCGACGGTGACAGCACCTGTGTCCCCGAGGGCACGGTGGGAGCCGGAACCGGAGCCACGGTGGGCAAGCTCCGCGGGCCGAGCATGCTCATGAAGGGCGGCCTCGGCGCGCGCGCCATCGAACTTGGCCTGCTTCGCGTTGGTGCCGTCGCCGTCGTCAATCCCTGCGGTAACGTCGTTGATCCGCGCACCGGTTCCTTCATCGCAGGCATGCGCAGCGCACCGGACAGCCTCGAGATCGTCAGCATGGAAGAAGCCATGCTCGCCGACTCAGACGGCCTCTCCATGCCGCTCGACCGCACCAACACCACCATCTCGTGCATCATCACCAACGCACGGCTCACCAAGGCGCAGGCGACCAAGGTTGCGCAGATGGCTGCCGACGCCTACGCGCACACCATCCGCCCCACGCATACTACGAACGACGGCGACACCATCTATGTCCTCGCCTCCGGGGAACTCGGATTCATCGATATCCCCATCGACCTCATAGGGCTCGCCGCGACCCGCGTGCTCGAAGAGGCCATCTGCGCCGGATGCACGACCGCTGACGGAATTCATGACGCCCCTTCGTATAAAGATGTAGCCAAATCCGTATCATAATGAATATAGAGGCAGCCTTTTAGCACGTTACAGCAGTACTAAAAGTGGTTGCCTGTATTTTTTGGACGGATAGGGAGCTTGCCATGGATCAGACGACTGAGACCTCTGCCACCACCGCGCCTTACAAGAAGGGCATCGGGCTCATAGGCCTCATCGCGCTCGTCATCTCCTCTTCGATCGGCTCGGGCGTCTTCGCCCTCTCGACGGATATCTCTGCCGCCGCAGCACCCGGTCCCGCCATCATCGCATGGCTTATCACCGGAATCGGTTTCATCGCGCTTGCGAACACGTTCGGCAGACTGTCGCTCGAGCGCCACCCTCGATGGCATCGTCGCCTATGCGCGCGAGGGCTTCGGGCCCTTCGTGGGCTTCGTCTCGGGATGGGGTTACTGGCTCTCCATCTGGATTGGCAACGTCGCATTCGGCGTCATGCTCGCCACCGCCATCGGCTACTTCTTCCCGCCGTTCGCGGGAGAGCTCACCGTGGGCGCCGTCATATTCATCTCGGTGATCAACTGGCTTATCGTGCTCCTCGTGAACCACGGCATCGAAGAGGCCTCAGTGGTGAACGCCATCGTGATGATCTGCAAGCTTGTCCCCATCTTCGTGTTCATCGTCGCGATGCTGCTCATGTTCAGCTTCGATGTCTTCACCGCCGATTTCTGGGGGCAATGTCGCCAACAACCTTGGCGGCCCCGATGCGCCCGGAAGCGCGGGCACCCAGATCATCAACTGCTTCATGGTCATGATGTGGGTGTTCGTCGGCATGGAGGGCGCGAGCGTGCTCGGGCACCGCGCCGAGCGCAAAAGCGACGTGTCGCGTGCGACGATTCTCGGGGTGACGGCGCTCGTTGTCATCTACGTTGCGGCATCGGTTCTCCCCTATGGCTACCTCACGCGCGACGAGCTGCTGCAGATGGGGTCTCCGTCCATGGCCTACATCTTCCAAGAAGTCGTCGGACCTTGGGGCGGCGCCTTCATCTCGGGCGGGCTCGTCATCTCGATTTTCGGCGCATGGCTCTCGTACACCATACTGGCCTCCGAAGCCATGAACCGCATGGCCCGCATGGAGCTGCTACCTCGCTCGTTCAGCAAGCTCAACGACCACAACGCCCCTACGAGCTGCCTCATCATCACCGGGTTCATGATCCAGCTACTCTCGATCGTGATGCTGTTCTCCGAGGCGGCGTATCAATTCGCCTATTCGCTCTGCACCGCATCGATCGTCATCTCGTGGGCCCTCGCGTCCGCATATATGGTCAAGCTCGCGAAGCGGCGTGAAGTCGAGCATTCCGGTTCCGCGCTCGCCCTCTCGGTGTTCGCAACGGCGTTCCTCGTCATCGCCATCCTTCTCGCCGGCGTAGACCTGCTCATGCTCTGCTGCATCGGCTATGTTCCGGGGCTCGCGTTCTACGTCAAGGCCCGACATGATTATGGAAGCGCAACCGTGATCTCCGGTCGAGAGAAGCTGCTCGCTGCCTTTATCGTCGTGGTCGCCGTCATCGCCGTGGCGCTCCTCGCCACCGGGTACATCACGATCTAGCGTAAACGTCAGACAACGGGCGACGTCCGGGACATCCTACCGCCCAAATCTGCGCAAGTGTATATAGAGCAGGTGCCCGGGCGTATCGTTCCGCGCGCAGTTACGCAGAAGGCCCGGCGCTGCCGGGCCTTCGAGTATGTTTGAGCACGGGACGATATGCCCGGGCACCGACGGGAGCGATATTAATTGAATTTGAAGATCTTGCTTGCTGCGCGATAGAGCCCGATCGAGGCCTTCTCCCCCGCCTTCGTGGGCAGGTTCGTGCCGATACCCAAGATGCCACAGCGCGCATGGCGGTACATGCGCTCGTCGTACTCCTTGAGTTCGGCCCAGAGGCGCTTGCTCTCCTCTTTCCAGCGATCTTCCTCCGAAAGCTTGGAGAAGATGGAGCACACCGACATCATCATGGTGAAATACCCCATCATATAAGACGCAAGGCGCGGTTCCTTCACGTCGGTATAGAGGTGATACGCGTTCATCATGATGCGCGTAATGCGGAACTGCTGGTCAAGACGGCGAATCATGGTCGCCTCGTTCACGCTCTGCCCCTCGCGCCCGATGAAGTAGCGATAGAGGTCGATGTCGGCGTAGTACATGGTCTTGCAGTGCGGCAGCGGCACGTAGGCATAGATGTTATCCACGTAGAACGTGTGCGCCGGAAGCGGTAGGTTGGCCTCGCGCAGAACGTCGACCCGGTAGCAAAGACTGTGCATGAGCAGGTTCTGGTCGGGGCGGAAATACCCGATCTTATCCCATGTGAAGACCTTCTTACGGGGCAGGGCACCGTGATAGCTGATGGTCACGTGCTTGCCTTCGTAAACCTTCTCGTACACGTAATTCGAGATGAAGAGGTCAACGCGCATGTCGCGCTCTTCGAAACCGCGCAGGAGGCTCAGCATGGTGGAAAGCGCCGCGGCGTCGAGCCAGTCGTCGGAATCGACGACCTTGTAGTACGTGCCCTGCGCCTCGCGCAGACCGGCGAGCAGCGCGATGCCATGACCACCGTTTTCCTGGTGAACCACCTTGATGATGCTCGGATAGCGCGCGGCCCATTCATCGGCCTTGGCGGGCGTCTCGTCCTTACTGCCGTCGTCGACGATGATGATCTCGATGTCTTCGGCAAAATTGCTCCCCTCGAGAATCGAGGTGATGCAATGGTCCATATCGGCGGCAGAGTTGTAGCAGGGAATACCGAAAGAGATGATTTTATGCATGGCAGGAAATGATATCGTCGGAGAGTTCGAGGGCAGAATCGGTCACCGCGTCCATGTCGTAGTAGCGGTACTCGGCAAGGCGACCGACCGGATGGAAATTCGTGAGGTTCTGGACACGCTCAAGGTAGCGCTCGTACAGCGCGCGGTTCTCAGGATCGATGATCGCGTAGTAGGGTGTCTGACCGCTGCCCGGCTCGTACGCGTGGCTGAACTCCTTCATGATGGTGGTCTTTCCAGGAACCACCTGACCGGTCATGTTCTTGAACTCGGTGATGCGCGTGAAATCCTCGCTCGTGGTGTAGTTCACCGTGCCAACGGGCTGAAACTGGTCCTGCTCGAGCGTCTCGAACTGCATGTCGAGCGTACGGTACGGAAGCGCACCAAGGTCGAGGTTGAAGAGCTCGTCGAGGGGACCGGTGTAGACGATCTCGCCGCCATAGACCTTGCCGCAAACGCTCACGTTGTTCTCATCGAGCGTGAAGATATCGCGGGCGTCGACGCCAACGAACACGTCGATGAGGTCGTGGTCGAGCATATGCTCGAACAGGACGGTGTAACCATCCTCGGGCATACCCTGATAGGGCGCCTGCGGGAAGTAGCGGTCGTCATCGCCGATGAACACGGGCACGCGGCCGGTCACCGACGGATCGATCTGGTCGGGCGTCTGGCCCCACTGCTTCATCGTGTAATAGAGGAAGACGTTCTCATAGACATAATCCGCGACCTCCTGAAGGTCCGGATCGTTCTTCTGACGGAGCTCCATGATGGGGACCTTCTTGTCCTCACCGAAGGTGTCAACGAGCTTACGATACAGTTCTTCGCCACGATCTTCGCCGAACGCGAGCTTGAGGCTCGTGTGGTTGAAGGGAACGGGCATGAGGGTGCCGTGGATGTTGGCAAGCACCTTGTGCTGGTAATCCGTCCACTTGGTAAAGCGCGAGAGGAACTCGTGCACGCGCTCACTGTAGGTGTGGTAGATGTGCGGACCGTACTTGTGGACGAGGATGCCCTCGTCGTTCACGTAGTCGTAGGCGTTGCCCGCGATGTGCTCGCGGCGCTCGAGCACCGCGACGCGAAATCCAGCGCCCTCCGCCACACGGCGCGCGCATACCGAGCCGGCGTACCCGGCACCCACCACGATCATGTCGTACGCATCGGGGTTGAAGGTTGCCGGAAGACCGTTAGAGATCTGCATACATGCTCCTTGCAGGGTTTTTCTGACTGCGATCGATTGCGGATCCGTCAATTATCTAAGCGATTATAGCGCTCAGCGCCCTATAATGGTCATGCCACACAAGGAAAGCTCAACATGCCGCGGCAATGGAGGCGATCGCTCGGTTCGATGACCGAGACGGGGCCCGTCGTGGGTGCCGAGCCCGAAACTCGAGGAGAACTATGAGTGACTTCCTAGACCGCATGAAGCAGACGGCGAAGCAGGATCTGAAGACCATCGTGCTGCCCGAGGGCGAGGACCCGCGCACCATCGAGGCCGCCAAGAAGATCATCGCGGAGGGCCTGGCCAATATCGTGATCCTGGGCGACCCCGCCGAGATCGACGTGCCCGGCGCGCAGATCATCAACCCCAAGAGCCCCACGGCCCCCAAGCATGAGGCCTATGCGCAGAAGTTCGCCGAGCTTCGCGCGAAGAAGGGGGTCACCATCGAGCAGGCCCGCGCGCAGATCATGGATAACACCTACTACGGCACCATGATGGTGAAGATGGGCGACGCCGACGGCCTCGTCTCGGGCGCGTGCCATTCCACCGCCGATACGCTGCGCCCCGCCCTTCAGATCCTGAAGACCGCCCCCGGCACCAAGCTCGTGAGCGCCTTCATGGTCATGTGCACCCAGACGCC
>ENA-OQCL01000247-OQCL01000247.1-human-gut-metagenome-genome-assembly--contig:-NODE-247-length-28512-cov-10.503259_pt1 | contig 28512 bp, 27 predicted proteins | sample MGYA00242502_ERZ504586 | MGnify/ENA primary metagenome ERZ504586 (study PRJEB26092, sample SAMD00036316) | human gut metagenome | host: Homo sapiens | study: EMG produced TPA metagenomics assembly of... | reverse complement strand
TGAACGATCTGCCCGCTCTTTGGATGAGTCGTCTGCGTGCACAGAAGTGTGCGTGAATGGCTTTCGACATTCAGTTCAAGCTGATTTATCAAGGCATACGGGATGTTTTCCGTGTGCGAAGTTTGAGCTCTTTATAATCAACTGCCATGAAAATTCCTCCTAAGATATACACACATTGTTACGGTCAAATGAGATAAAAAGATGCACCAATGGCGTTCCGTTTTGTAGGCATCTAACGCTCCGCGCAGCAGGCTGAAGCTCCGCTTATAGATGCCTACAAAACGGAACTCACTGCCTACCAATCCGCTCTCTAGCCAAGATACGGCTTGCAAAGAGAGAGGGGCAGCGAAGCGTCCCCCGTCCCCCATCGGTGACAAGCTGAGCACGGGCTCCTAGCTCGCCCGAGGAAGTGAGGGAGGGGCTGGCCCTTAGCGGAGCTTTGACGGGCTGCGTGAAGAACCTGTTTTTGCCGACCAAGATCCTTGCCAAGGAGCGTCGTCCAAGCGGAGCGCGTTTAGCTCCTTGGCAAGGCTGCATTGAAAGGCAAAAAATAGGTTTAGCAGACCGTCACGCGCAGCGCTGGGCCAGTCCCTCCCGCCTTCCCTGCTCGATGTAAGTTCTCGCATGGAAGGCGTTCCGTCCGGCAGGCATCTAACGCTTCGCGCAGCAGGCTGAAGCTTCGCTTATCGATATCCCCCTGACGGAACTCACAGCGTTATCGTATCCGTAAGTCCTCTTTGCTCACGTCGGTCTGCTTCTCGATGTGAAAGCTGTTCAATACGGGTTCGCCGCCGTTTAATGAGAGGATGAAGTAACTGGCGCGGCTGTCGTAGGCGAGGCGCTTGTCTTCTTCGCTGGGGCGCGAGGGGGATGCTGGGTGGCTGTGCCAGTTGCCGAGGAGGTCGAGGCCTTGGGCTCGCAGCTCTTTGACGGCTGCGAACTGCTCTTTGGGGTCGAGGGAGAAGTGTTCTTCGCTGTGGTCGGTGTTCGTCAGGAAGAAGACTTTCTCGACGAATTTCTCGCCGGTCGCTTCGTCGATGCGGCCGCCGATGAGGCCGCAGTCTTCAATCGGCGCGGTCGCTCTCGCATGGCGCACCATCGCGAGATAATCTTCGAGTTTCAGGTGAATGATCATACTTTCACTCCTCAGTGATGGCGCAGGTCGCAGGCGGGCTGCTCGTAGTCGATGAGCTCGGTGATGATCGGGTGGTCGCTGCAGATGCCGCAGTTCGGGTTGCGCGGGATCTTGATCTTGCGAAAGGTCATCGTCAGGGCGTCGTAGGTCAAGAGGTACCCTGTCAGCAGGTCGCCGATGCCGAGGATGTACTTGAGGGCCTCGGTCGCCTGCAGGGTGCCGATGACGCCGCCCATGACGCCGAGCACGCCGGCCTGGCGGCAGGTCGGCACGGCGTCTTTCGGCGGCATCGTCGGGAAGACGCAGCGGTAGCACGGACCTTTACCCGGCACGTACGTCATGAGCTGGCCCTGGAAGCGGATGATGCCCGCATGGGAGAAGGCCTTCTTCTCGAAGACGCAGGCGTCGTTGATCAGGAACTTCGCGGGGAAGTTGTCCGTGCCGTCGATGATGAAGTCGTAGTCCTGGTCGCGGATGATGTCGCGGATGTTCTTCGAGGTCACCATCTCGTTGTAGGTGTGGACCTCGACGTCGGGGTTCATCGCCGCGATGGTCTCCTGGCCCGACTGCACCTTGGCCTTGCCGACGTCTTTCGTCTGGTGGATGATCTGGCGCTGCAGGTTCGAGAGGTCGACAACGTCGAAGTCGACGAGGCCGATCGTGCCGACGCCGGCGGCTGCGAGGTACATCGCAGCCGGTGCGCCGAGGCCGCCCGTGCCGATGACGAGCACTTTGCCGCCGAGCAGCTTCTCCTGCCCCTTGCCGCCGACTTTGTCGAGGATGATGTGGCGGGAATAGCGTTCAATCTGTTCGTTCGTCAGAGAGCTCATCTTGCACCGCCTCCCATGAAGTAGAGGAATTCCACTTTGTCGCCGTCCTTGACGAACGTCGTCTCGAAGCCCGAGTGGTCGACGAACTCACCGTTGAGCTCGACCGTCACATAGTCGGGCTGCTCCGCCTTGGCGACGGTGAGCAGTTCCTTGAGGTTGATGGACTTCTCAATGGTCAGTTCCTTGCCGTTTACTGTCAGTTTCATGTAAAAATCCCTCCATGATACCAAAAAAAGGCTCACGATAAAATCACCATGGCAGGAAGCCAGCAGACTCTTGCCACAGGACGAATCATGAGCTTTCGTTGACGAATGACTCTCTTATCCCCGTTAATACATAGTTTGTAAATATGTTTAACAATTTATGGCTATTATACAGCCGCTCATGCAAAAAGTCAACATGATGTGAGAAAAGTCACCGAGTATTTTCGGGCAGCCAGAGATTCCCTTGCATCAGGGAGCTCATCGCACAGCCGCCCGCGGCGCCTGCGGCGAGGATTTCCGCGAGGCGCATCGGTGTGATACCGCCGATCGCGTAGACGGGAAGCTCCGTGGCCGCTGTGACTTCGCGCAGGAAGGCGAGGCCGCGCGGCGGCAGGCCCGGCTTGCACGTGGTCGCGTAGATGTGGCCCGCGACGAGATACGAGCAGCCGAGCCGCTCCGCCTCGCGCACGTCTTCGAGCGAGTGGCACGAGGTGCCGAGATGCGCGGGCAGGGCCGCTCCACTCTCGCGCAGTCTGCGCAGGAGCGGCAGCGGCAGATGAAGGGCGTCAGCGCCGAGCTGCGCGGCTACTCTTGCATAGGTATGCGCGATAAAGGGCACCTGATGGCGGCGACAGATGCGCTGCACGTCTCTCGCCAGCACCTCGTAGGCCCCCTCCTCCATGTCCTTCTCGCGCAGGACGATGGCCGCGGGATGCGCGGCGGCAATCCGCTCGAGGCGTGCTAAGAAAGACGGCTGGCCGCCCGCAGTTTCAATATGTTCAAAGAGATGGCGGTTGGTTATACAGACCAGCCGGTTGAGTGTCTCGGACTGTTTCTCCTGCTTTGCAGGAGAAAATTTCTTAGAGGTACACATAGTCGTTAAGTACCGGCTGTAACCCCTCGCCGGCCATGTCCTCGTACATGCGGCGCAGGCTGCGGTTGTCGCAGATCTCGAACTGCGCGTCGCCGGTCTCGCCCTCTCCCTTCCCCGTGTATTTCTCCTCGTGGTCGCCGATTCCCGTCGAGACGCCGGCGGAGATCTTCGTCGCGGCGATCTTCACGATGCCGTTGCGGAAGGCCGCACTCTCGCGCGAGGAGACGGTGATGCCGACGTACGGCAGGAAGATGCGATAGGCGCAGAGGATCTGGCAGAGCTGGCGCTCTCCGACGTCCTGCGGGTTGATCTTCTCGTTGTTGATGATCGGGCGCAGGCGCGGGCACGAGAGCGAGAACTCCGCCTGCGGGTACTTGCGCTGCAGGTAGTAGACATGCAACGCCGTCGCGAGGGCGTCCTTGCGGAAGTCAGCGAGGCCGAGGAGCGCCGAGAAGCCGACGCCGCGCATGCCGCCCATCAGGGCGCGCTCCTGCGCCTCGAAGCGGTAGGGCCAGACGCGCTTGTGGCCCATGAGGTGCAGCGTCTCGTACTTCTTGACGTCGTATGTCTCCTGAAAGACGGTGACGTAGTCGGCGCCGCACTCGTGCAGGTAACGGTAGTCGGCGACGTTCATCGGGTAGACCTCGAGGCCGACGTTGCGGAAGTACTTGCGCGCGAGCTTACAGGCTTCGCCGATGTAGGCGACGCTGCTCTTCTCCTTGCTCTCGCCCGTCAGCATGAGGATCTCCTCCATGCCGCTCTGGGCGATGACCTGCATCTCGTGCTCGATCTCCTCCTTGCTGAGCTGCAGCCGGTGGATGTCGTTGTAGCAGTTGAAGCCGCAGTAGACGCAGTAGTTCTCGCAGTAGTTGGCGATGTAGAGCGGCGTGAAGAGGTAGACCGTGTTGCCGAAGTGGCGGCTCGTCTCGCGGCTCGCGCGCTCGGCCATCTGCTCGAGAAGCGGCAGGGCGGCCGGCGCGAGCAGCGCCTTGAAGTCCTCGACGGTGCAGGTCTCGTGCTCGAGCGCGCGCTTGACATCGAGGATGGTGTAGGCACTCGGGTCGTACCCGTTCATGGCCGCGATGACCGTCTCGCGCACGGTCGGGTCGATCTGCTCCATGTCGGGCCAGTAGGCCATCGGGTCCGTGCGGCTCGAGGGGTCCATCTCAAGCCGGTGCTTCTTGGCGAGCGCCGCCTCGCTGAGCTTGTCCGAGTCGATAAAGAAATTATTTTTCTGATTAGGCATCACAATGCGCTTCCTTTCTCTTTTTCTGCCACTGCGTCATGCTCAGTCATGAAGGAAGCCCGTCAGCGGGTCGGAAGCGGCGGCACCGCGCCGCAGGACGCGGCCGAGGCCTGAGAGGTACGCCTTGCGGCCGGCGCGTATCGCATCGCGGAAGGCCGAGGCCATGAGCGGCACATCACCGGCCGTCGCGAGGGCCGTGTTGGCCATGATGGCCGCAGCGCCCATCTCCATCGCCGCGCAGGCCTCCGACGGCTTGCCGATGCCGGCGTCGACGATGATCGGCAAGTCGATCTCATCGATGAGGATCTGCAGGAATTCCTTCGTCGCGAGGCCCTTGTTCGAGCCAATCGGCGCGGCGAGCGGCATGACGGCAGCTGCACCGGCGTCGACGAGCGCGCGGGCGGCGTAGAGGTCCGGGTACATGTAGGGCAGCACGACGAAGCCCTCCTTGGCGAGGATCTCCGTCGCGCGGATCGTCTCATTGTTGTCGGGCAGCAAGTACTTCGAGTCGCGCATGATCTCGATCTTGACGAAGTCGCCGCAGCCGAGTGCCTTGGCGAGGTGCGCAATGCGCACGGCTTCCTCTGCCGTGCGGGCACCGGAAGTATTGGGCAGCAGGGTGACGTTCTTCGGCACGTAGTCGAGGATGTTCTCCTTCTCCTTCGTGTTCGCACGGCGCACGGCCACCGTGACGAGCTCCGCCTCGGCATAGCGCACGGCCGCATCGATGAGTTCGAGCGAGTACTTGCCCGAGCCCAGGATGAAGCGCGAGTGGAACGTGTGGCCGCCGAGCGTGAAGCTGTCCTCATCGCCGCCAGCACCGCCTCCCATAAAGCAGACGACCTCGACGACGTCGCCGTCCTGCAGCACGGTCGTCTCGTACGCCGCCTTCTCGAGGATGGCGCCGTTGTACTCGACGGCGACCGCCCGTCTGTCGTAGCCAGCCTCCTTCATGAAGTCCAAGAGCATCATGCCGTCTCTTGCCTGTTCTTCTCCATTGATCTTGACCATAACACTGCCTCCATGCTGTCCACACAAAAAAAGAAGGAAGACCCGATTGGTCTTCCTTCACTCATCTGCGAATCTCGCGCCTGCCCTGCGGCAAAGCGCTCTCCTCCCTACGTTGGCATTATCCAAATCAGGTTCACGGGTCGGGACCACGAGTCCCCTCTCAGCCTGCTGTGCCATCGGCCGCAAGCTCCCCAGCTATGCAATTGCAATTTTTATTATAGTCGGACTCTGTAACGTTGTCAACCGATTGCGTATTGGTCAACGACCGACTGCCATGCATCGCGGCCCGTGCGCGCGACGGTCGCGTGGAACGGCTCGCCCGCCTCGCGCAGGTCGAGGTACTGCTGGACGAGCGCCTTGACGCAGGCATCGAGCTTCGCATCGGCCACGCGGCCTGCAAGCGGCGCGGCAAAGGCCGCATCTTTGCCGAGATGGCCGCCGACCATGACCGTGTAGACAGGTACGGTCTCCTCGCCGACGCGCGCGCGGCCGCCCGTCAGGCCGATGTCGGCGACCTGCGGCTGCGCACAGGCGTGGAAGCAGCCTGTGAGATTGACGCGCAGCGGCTGGCCGACTTCTGGGAAGGCCGCATCGAGCGCTGCCGTCAGCGCGTGCAGGCGGTGCTTCGTCTCGATCGGCGCGAAGTTGCAGTAGGCATTGCCCGTGCACGAGGAAGCGTAGCCCGTGAAGAAGCCCGGCTCTGTCGGATAGGCCTTGAAAATCTCCTGTTGCAGCAGCGCTTCGACCGCGCTCTCAGGGATGTCGAGCAGGACGAGGTTCTGCGAATTCGTCGTGCGCAGGCGTCCCTGACCATAGCGCTTGGCAAGCGCGGCAAATGCTTTGAGGTCCTCGGCGGCGATATGGCCGTTCGTCACATGGACGCCGACGTAGCTGAGGCCTGCCTGCTTCTGCGCGTGGACGCCGTAGAAGCGGCCGTAGTTCCAAGGCGCCGTGACCTCCTCGCCGCCGCGCAGCAGCGCGCCCGTCTGCGCCTCGACTTTCGCCGCTACTGCCTCAGCACCGAGGTCGGCCACGAGGTACTTGAGGCGGCAGTGGTTGCGCTTCTCTCGGTAACCCTCGTCGCGGAAGAGCGTCGCGACAGCAATGGCGACAGCCTTGACCTCCTCCGGGCGGATAAAGAACGGCAGGCGTTTTGCAAGATACGGCTCCGCCGAGAGGCCGCCGCCGACGTAGGCGGCGAAGCCCACCTCCCCCTCACGCTTGGCTGGCACGAAGGCGATGTCGTTGATGCGCGCAAAGCCGGCATCGTGCGGGTTCGCCGAGATGGAGATCTTGAACTTGCGCGGCAGGTTCGAGAACGCGCGGTTGCCGAGGAAGAACTGGAAGACTTCCTCGACAATCGGGCGCGTGTCGAGCAGCTCCTCCGCGTCGACGCCGGCCAGCGGATTGCCGAGGATCGTGCGCGGCACGTCGCCGCAGGCCTCGACGGAGCTCAGGCCGACGGCTTTGAGGCGCGGCAGGATGTCACAGGCATCGCGCAGCGTGATGTTGTGGATCTGCACGGCCTGACGGATCGTAATCTGGATCTCGCCCTTGCCGTACTCCGCAGCGAGATTGGCGAGCACCTCGGCCTGCTCCGCCGTCAGCTGGCCCGACGGCAGCTTGACGCGCACGAGGAAGTGGCCGTCGCGCGGCCGCTGCGCGTAGATACCCGCCCACTTGAGGCGCTCGACATCGCCCGGATCAATGTCCTTGAAGGCTTTATCCGCAAGGGCCGGGATCTCCTTGATGATCTCGAGCCCGTCCTTATCGTGTTTCCACTGCTCATTGCGATTGGCAAACGTCATACTATCTCTCCTATCTGAACTCTTGCTCTTGCTTTTCCAAAATAAAAACGGAGGCTCCGCGCGCTTCAGAGCACAATGACTCCAAGGCACACAGGGAACTGCATTGCTGGTCAGTTACTGAATATGGTATTGAGGATAGCATGGATAAACGCAAGCTGTCAACAGCAAATCTCACATACATGTGATAAATATCACACGTCATGCACATGTGTGATATTTATGATTCAGTGGCGGCCAAAGGCGAAGATCTTGACGCAGAGGAAGGTGATCGGCACGCCGAGGATGGCAGCGAGCAGGTAGCTCGCGATTGACGGCAGGCCGAGCAGGTTGTACGCGACGAAGACGATCGCGTTCTGGATGATGTAGTTCGGCACGTACGAGAGGAAGAACTTCACGTAGCGCACGAGCGTCATGCGCGTCGGGAAGACGAAGAGGCTGTTGAGGAGATACGCATTGACGTTGCTCAAGAGATAGCCGATGTTGAACGCGAGGTTGGCGTTGCCGACAAGCGGCTCGAGGATTGTCGCGAGGAAGCTGCAGAGGAAGGTGTTGATTGTGCCGATGACGAGGAAGAGCAGGAAGGCGCGCGTGAAGAAGTGGTGCTTGACCGTCTGCCAGTCAACTCTCATGGGCAGCCTCCGGCTCTTCGGCGCTGTCGTTAGCCATGGCGATGGCCTCGGCGGCCACATCATCGTCGAGGCCGTGCGCGAGGTCTTCGGGCTTGCCGCGCTCTAAGAGATAGAGCGGGCGGCGCTTCGTCTCCTCGTAGGTGCGGCCGAGATATTCACCGATGATGCCGAGGATCAAGAGCTGCATGCCGCCGAAGAACAGCAGGCAGGCCATGATCGTCGGCCAGCCGGCCGTCGTGTTCTCGCTGACGAATGTCTCATAGAGCACGTGCAGGAAGAGGCAGATGCTCGCAAAGAGGCTCGCCATGCCGAAGTAGAGGCCGAGGCGCAGCGGGAAGGTCGAGCACGTGAAGACGCCGTCGACGGCGAGGCGCCACATCTTGCGCGGCGAGAACTTCGAGCTGCCCGCGAAGCGCGGCGGCGCCGTGAAGTGCAGCTGCTTCTGGCGGAAGCCCATCGCGCCGATGAGGCCGCGGATGAAGCGCGCGTGCTCGCGGTAGCGGCGGAAGGCCAGCACGGCCTTGCGGTCCATCAGGCGGAAGTCCGAGCCGCCCGGCTGTACGGGCACCTCGGAGATGAGGTTGAGGAACTTGTAGTAACCAGCCGATGTCGTGCGCTTGAGCCACGAGGCGTCGCGCGTCGCATCGCGGATCGTCTGCACGACCTCGCAGCCCTCCTGCCAGTACTTCAGGAGCGTCGGGATGAGCTCGGGCGGGTGCTGCATGTCGCCGTCCATCGTGATGACGACATCGCCGTCCGCATGGTCGAGGCCGCAGGTCAGCGCGAGTTGGTGGCCGTAGTTGCGCGCGAGCAACATCGGCTGGACGCGCGCATCCTCGCGCTCAAGCCGTGCGAGGATGGCGCGGCTCTTGTCGCGCGAGCCATCGTCGACAAAGATGATCTCCCAGTCGAGGTCAAGACCTGACATCGTCTGGCGGACGGCTTCGTAAAAGTGCTGCAGATTATCCTCTTCGTTGTAGACGGGTACGACGATGGACAGTCTCTTTTTCTTCATGAACAAGGCTTCCCTTCTCTATCATTTCGACATCATTTCGATGCTTCACCATCCGCACCGTCCGCTGCATCACTAGTGCGGCGCTGCGGCATGATGGCCTTGACGATGGTCGTGTCGTGTGTCTCATAGACCTTCTCGAGGGCGCTGTCCGCGAGGCGGCCGCGCAGGAACGGCAGCCGCTCCGTCTCGCAGATGATGAAGATTGGCGTCTCTGCTGGCATATCCTCGTAGGCGAGGAACGGCATGACGTTCTTTGCGTTCCAGTTCATGCCGCCCGGCTGAACGTCCTCGAGCTCCCTGCGCCCGATGAGCTCAGGGATGTTCGCCCCGTAGTAGAACACCGTCGAGGTCCTGTAGTGGATACGGTCATTATTATGATCGCCGTAGTTAACGACGAGGGCACCATCTGGATTAAGATTTCTTAATGCAGCGGCCGTCGAGCGGCCCGACTGCTGGTCGCAGAGCGGGATGGCAGCCGTGAAGATCAGCACGGCGTAGAGGACGTAGAAGCAGGCGGCGACCCGCTTGACAAGCCGCATCTTCGGCAGCAGGAAGCGGCCCGCGAGGATGGCCATCGGCAGAAAGGCCGGCTGCGTGTAGGTGACGTACTTCGTCGCCATGCACTGGAAGAACAGGTTGACGAGGATGGCCCAGACAAAGAGGAAGATGGCCGCATCGCTGAGGCGCCGTTCCCGCACGCGCGCCTTGAGCTCCGCCCAGCGCTTCTTGATCTGGTAGAGCACGATGAACGACCACGGGGCGAAGCCCACGAGGAAGATCAACGTGTAGTAGTACCAGACGTCGTCGCGCGCATGCTCGGCCACGCGCGCGCGCAGGAAGTTGTGCACGCCAAAGAACGTGTCGATGAAGTCCATACCGTGCAAGCCGTACATGACGTAGTACCACGAGCCGCCGACGACGAGGAAGACGGCCATGCCGGGCAGCCACATCATGTGCAGGAGCTCCTTTGCCCGCCGCCTCACGCAGAGGAAGACGAGCAGGATGAAGCCCGGCAGCAGAAAGCCGATTGGCCCCTTCGTCAGCACGGTCAGCCCTGAGAAGAAAAAAGCCAGGATGTAGAGCCCTCGCCTGCCGCTGCGGTACGCGAGGTAGAAGGCAATGAGCACGGCGTTGAAGAAGAAGACGAAGGTCATGTCCGTGATGACGGCCTTCGAGAGATAGAAGAAGGCGATCGTCGAGCCGAAGAGGATGGCCGAGACGAGCGCCGTGCTCCTGTCGTAGAGCTTGCGCGCGAAGTAATACGTCTCGAGCACATTGAGTACGGAGAAGACCGCGGGGAAAAAGCGCGCGGCAAATTCGCTCGTGCCGAAGAGCTGGAACGATGCGATGAGCTCCCAGTAGAAGAAAATCGGCTTGTCGTACCAGTAATTGCCGTAGATGCGCGGCGAGATGAAGTCGCCAGAGGCCAGCATCTCCTTGGCCGTCAGGGCGTAGTTCGACTCGACGGGGTCCGTGATGGCCAGCTGGCCGTTGCCGAGCAAGACGAGCACGATGACGGCAGCGAGCGCCAGGGCGCGCTCGTGCTGCTGCGCGAGGGCAAGGATCTTATTCATTTCGCTCCCCCATCATCCCTGCTGGCCCGCGGCAGCATCGTGCTGCAGGCAAGCTGTCGTCTCTCTCTGGATATCTGCCAGCGTCGTCTTCGCGAGCTCTTGCTCGAGCGCGCGCTGCGCATCGTGCAGGTGACCGTCGAGGATATTATGGATGTTGCGCCCGACCGGGCAGGCCGGGTTCGGGTTGTCGTGAAAGTGGAAAAGCTGCTCGCGGTCGAGCGACTCGACCGCCTGGAAGACGTCCAAGAGCGTGATCTCGTCAAGTGGACGCGTAATCTTGATGCCGCCCGTGCCGCGCGCGACCTTGATGAGCCCCGCTTTCTGGAGTTGGGACATCGTCTTGCGGATGATGACGGGGTTGACATTGACACTGCCCGCGAGGAAGTCGCTCGTGAGCTTGTGCTGGTCCCCGAATGCCTCGATGCAGGCAAAGATGTGGACCGCGATGGTGAACCGACTGGAAATCTGCATAAAATCCCCCTTCTCTCGCATACTGCGTTCAATTCTTTTTAATCTCTATCTAGTATAACAGGATTCTCCAACCTGTCAATTCGTCTGCTACATCAGAGCGGACGGACGGACGCGGTGGCATCGGCCAAGGGGAAGCGGTCGAGCGCGAAGAAGCGGCCGCGGATGCCGCCCATGGCCTCGTGCAGCATGCGCAGGAAGAGCGGCCAGTCGAGCGGCATGTCCTGCGCGTCGTAGTGGCAGGTCAGCCCTGCCTCCATGCGGTCATGGCGCTGCCAGCGCACGATGAGCTGCGCACCTGTATCCGAGCCGTCGATGCAGCGCACGTGCAGGCGCTGCTCGAACGGCGCCTGCTTGTCGAGCTCGTCGAGCAGCTGGCTCACGGCCTTCGGCAGCTCGTAGGCATGGCGCTCCGTGCCGAAGTCTTCCTTGTGGCGGTTGTAGAGAATCATGCGCTTGCGGCGGTCGATGACGAGCTTCTCGCGCAGCTCGACGATGGTCTTCTTGCGCCCCGTGATGACAGGCACCTTCTCGATGAGCAGGAAGCGGATGTGCTCGAGGTGATTCTCCTGGCGGATGGCAACATCCGGCAGCTCATTGAGGCAGTCGAGAAAGGACGCCCAGTTCTCGGGGAATGCCCCGAGGCCCGTGATGTGGCGCGCGCTCTTCCCCTGCTCCTTGTAGAGGAGCTGCCACTTCGTATCGGCCGTGAGCGGCGCCTCTGCGACGAAGCGCGAGCGCCAGCGCTGCGCGATTGCGAGCTTGTCGAGCTTGCGCAGCCAACGGCGGCCGCTCGGCAGCTCGGCAAGCGCCTCCTCTGCGATGGCCTCCGGCAGTTCATCAAGAGACGCCGCCTGCACGGCCCCGACGTAGACCTTGCGCTCGCGCACGGCCACCTCAATCCTCCAGCAGCCCGTCGTCAGCGGGCCGCCCATCGTGAACGAAAAATGTTCGAGCAAAACCTTAACCTCCAAATCCTGAATCCTGAGCAATAGTACGGATATAAAACACAATGCGATACACACCTCTGGCCAGCTTCGAATATTTTTGAATATTGTTCAATATCCGCAAGAACCGCTTTACACAAAAGATGCGAATGCGGTACAATGGCTGTCAGGAGGTGTTTTTATGAAAAAAGTCTATTTACTCGCCATGATGCTCTGCCTGCTGATCCTGCCGGCAACAGCAATGGCCGCTCCGTCTGCCAATGCCACGGCATTCGCAAGCGAAGAGGCGCTGTCGAACCAGTGGATCGACTCCATGCTCGTCAAGAAAGACTCCGCTGCAGCACTCAACATCATGAGCGCCGACGCCAAGAAGAACGTCAAGGCATCTGAGATGCAGAAGGCCCAGGAGCGCATGAGCAAAGAACTCGGCACGCTCAAGGAAAGCCGCTTCGTCTCGTGGACGCGCTTCGACAAGACGGACCAGGTCATCTACCTCATGAGCTTCGACAAGGCAAAAGTCGTCCGCTGCGAGTTCATCTTCAACAGCAAAGGCGAGCTCGACTACTTCGCCCTGACGCCGTTCGCACCGCAGGAAAATGCGAAGAACGCAAAGGCAAAGAAATAAGAGAGCAGACTCTATAAAAAGAGCTGTCGCGTAAAAGCGGCAGCCTTTTTGTTTGTTTACATCGTGGCGGATCGGGGTGGAGACTATTTCGGTTTCGTCACTCCGTTAAATGCCCCGCAAGATGTATCTCTGATACTAAGAAACTGCGCCGCATACAGCGACGCCTTTACATCGCAGACAAAGCCAAGCCCGTCTGCGGGGCAGCCCTGCGGGCGGTCACTCCGTTCCTGCAAGCGAAATAGTCTCCACCCCTCCTAGTTAGGCTATCGTAAGCGAGTATCGCATACGAGGTACAGAGCAACAAAAAGAAGACTGCCTGAAGGGAGGAAATGTAGTTTGCCCCGCCCAGGTTGGCCATCGCAGGCGAGCGTCGCATACGAGGTACGGAGTGGCAAAAAAGAAGGACTGCCTAAGGGTGGGGGAATATATTTCGCCTGCAGGCGGCGCAGTGCTTGCCCGAAGGGTGTGCCCCGCCCATAGGCTCCTTCGCTCCGCGATGCCAAAACGACGCGGCAGGCGGCGAAGCGGCCTCTGTCCGAAGCGCTGCATGGGGCACATTCACGGAGCCGCCGAAGCCGAAATATGTTTCACCGCCCCCTTGCCAGAACTCCCTCGATGGCCCTAGTTACGATGCATCATCATCTTCTGCAAAAGAAACGCTCCGTTCCGAGCGACGAGCAGACAAAAGCAGCTCAGGGCGGGGGCGTGTATTCCGCCTGGAGGAAGTAACGCTTCCGAAGCCGGAATATACGTCCTCGCCCCGCTCCGATGTCAACCAATCGTATCGTCTTTCAGCCTCTCCTGCACATGGTCGAGTATGATCCCGCCGATCTCGCTCTTGCTCATGAGCGGGTACTCCCACATGCGGCCGTCGCGTGCGAAGATCTTGACGCGGTTGGTCTCGGTGCCGAAGCCGGCGTCCTTGGCGGAGACGTCGTTGGCGACGATGAAGTCGAGGTTCTTCTTCTGAAGCTTGCCCTTGGCGTAGTCTTCGACGTGCTGGGTCTCTGCGGCGAAGCCGACGAGGACCTGATGCTCCTTCTTCTGGCCGAGCTCGTAGAGGATGTCGGGGTTGCGCTCGAGCACGAGCGTGAACTCCCCTTCCTGCTTCTTGATCTTGTCCGCCGCGACGACCTTGGGCCGGTAGTCGGCAACGGCAGCCGCCTTGATGACGACATCGGTATCGGGGTACTCCTTGAGCACGGCTTCGCGCATCTGTCTTGCCGTCTCGACGCGCACGATGCGCACGCCTTCGGGCACGGGCAGGGCGCTTGGCCCCGAGACGAGCACGACTTCGGCGCCGCGGCTCGCGGCCTGCTGCGCAATCGCGTAGCCCATGCGGCCCGTCGAGCGGTTGCCGAGGTAGCGCACGGGGTCGAGCGGCTCGATCGTGCCACCGGCGGTCACGAGGACCTTCTTACCGGCGAGTGCCTGCCCCTTGGCGAAGAACGCCGTGAGCTCCTGCACGATGGCGGCGGGCTCGGGCAGGCGGCCTTTGCCCTCTACGCCACAGGCGAGCATGCCGCTCGCGGGCTCGATGATGTGCCAGCCTCTTGCGGCGAGATCGCGCAGATTGCGCTGCGTCACGGGGGCTTCGTACATGTTCGTGTTCATCGCGGGCGCGACGAACACAGGTGCCTTTGTCGCGAGCAGGGTCGTCGTCAGCATGTCGTCGGCGATGCCTGCCGCGGCCTTGGCGATGACGTTGGCCGTCGCCGGCGCAATCAGCACGGCGTCGGCGAATGTGGCGAGCGCGATGTGCTCGACGTGGTAGTGCGGCACCTTGGCCCACATGTCAGTCGTCACCGGCTGATTGCTGATCTCGCGGAACGTCAGCTCCGTGACGAAGTTCTCCGCGCCGCGCGTCATGATGATATGGACCTCGGCGCCAGCCTTCTTCAGACGGCTCGTGATCTCGACGGCCTTGTAGGCGGCGATGCCGCCCGTCACGCCGAGCACGATCTTCTTGCCCGCAAGGGCAGTTGCGTTCTGCTGTTCCATACGGCTGCACCTGCCTCCTCTGCTATTTCCTCAAGCGATTTTACTGGTCGATATCGAGCTCGTACGAGATCTTGCCCTCAGCGATCTCCTCGAGTGCGTTCGTCACGTTCTTCGTCGAATGCGCTTTCGTCGCCTTGAGCTCTGCGCCGTCCAGGAGCTGGCGGGCGCGCTTGGCAGCGAGCACGACGAGGCCGTAGCGGCTGTCGACTTTCTTCATCAGTTCATCCGTGGACGGATTGACCATGCTCATCTCAACTGTATTCGTTTTCATTATTCCAACACCTCATCAATCAATTCTTCTTTATCACGGCGGCAGTGCTCGGCGACCATGATGGCCTTGATGCGCTTCACGGCCTGGCGCACGGTGTCGTTGATGACGACAAACGTGTAGCTGCGGCCAATCTCGATCTCCTTCTTGGCGGAGCCGAGGCGGCGCGCCAGCGACTCCTCCGTCTCTGTGCCGCGGCCGCGGATGCGGCGCTCGAGCTCCGGCAGGGACGGCGGCAGCAGGAAGATGAAGAGCCCGTCCGGGCAGCGCTTCATGACGTTGAGCGCGCCCTGCGTATCGATCTCCAAGAGGATGTCCTGTCCGGCCTCGCGGCGCTCCTCGATCTTGCCGAGCGGCGTGCCGTAGTAGTTGCCGTAGACATTGGCGTATTCGAGGAAGCCGCCCTCCCCGATCATCTTCTCGAACGCTTCCTTCGTCAGGAAGTAGTAGTTCTTGCCGTCGACCTCGCCGTCGCGCGGCTGGCGCGTCGTCGCCGAGATCGAGTAGGCGAGCTCTGGCGTTTGCGAGAGGAGCTCAGCACAGACCGTGCCCTTGCCCGTTCCCGAAGGCCCCGAAATGACAATCAATAACCCTTTGCTCATTCTACCTCATCTTTTCCTTTATTCGTTTCTGCTTTATTGGCTTTTGCAATCTCGCGCGGGTCATCCTCGACGAGGATGCGGTGCGTGATGGTCTCCGGCTGCACGGAGGACAGCACGACGTGGTCGCTGTCCATGACGACGACAGAGCGCGTGCGGCGGCCATATGTCGCATCGATCAGGCGCTCATTATCGCGCGCCTCCTGGATGATGCGCTTGATGGGCGCCGACTCCGGGCTCACGATCGCGACAATGCGGTTCGCGGATATGATGTTGCCAAAGCCGATGTTGATTAAGCTGATATCCATTTGCTATGCTCCTTCATGCTGTAATGCCGTACCTGCCATGCCCTCACTCGATGTTCTGGACCTGCTCGCGCAGCTTCTCGATCTCGCTCTTCATGTCGACGACGAGCTGGGCGGCCTCGGCAGAGTTCGCCTTTGAGGCAATCGTGTTCGTCTCGCGGTTCATCTCCTGGATCAGGAAATCGAGCTTGCGGCCGATTGGGCCCGCTGCCGACGCGAGAATCGCGCGGAACTGCTGGAAATGGCTGCCGAGCCGCACGACCTCCTCCGTGTAGTTGACCTTGTCGGCATAGAGCGCCGTCTCCTGGATGATGCGCGTCTCGTCAATCTCCTGCTCCGCGAGGAGCTCCTGCAGGGTCTTCTCGATGCGCGCGCGGTAGGCCTGCACGATGGCAGGGGCCAGTGCCTTGAGTTTCTCGACGGACGCCTCGAGCGATTCGATGCGCCGGTAGAAATCCTGCGCGATGTTCGCGCCCTCAGTCTGGCGCATCGCGTCAAAGCCCTTGAGCGCCTTCCCCGCCGCCTCGAGCAGCAGGGGCTCGAAGCCCTCGAGCTCTTCATCCTTCTCGACCTGCAGGACGTCGGGGTACGCCGCGACCTGCATGACGTCGTCGGGACGCGCGAGGTGCAGGTAGTCGCTGAGCTCGTCGAGCGCCGCGTGGTACGAGGCCGCGAGCTGCGTATCGACGCGGATGGAAGCTGCGCGCTCGCGCTTGTCGAGGTACGTGACGAAGATGTCGACCTTGCCGCGCGAGGCCGTCTGGCGCACGAGGCGGCGCAGACTATCCTCGAACGGCGCGAGCGGATGCGGCATGTGGAAGGCCAGCTCCAGGAAGCGCTGGTTGACGGCCTTCAGTTCGACTGAGACCTTGTAGTCCTCATTCTCGGCGGTGGCCGTGCCGAAGCCTGTCATGCTCCTGATCATAGTGCCGCCCCCATCAGTCCGCAATCTCGCCTGTGAAGACGAGCTCCGCCGGCCCCGTCATGAAGACGTGGTTCGTCGCCTCGTCCCACTCGACCGTGAGCTTGCCGCCGTCGAGCTCGACCTCGACCTTGCGGTCCGTGCGGCCCGTCAGCACACCGGCGACGGCCGTCGCGCACGAGCCCGTGCCGCAGGCGAGCGTCACGGCAGCGCCGCGCTCCCAGACGCGCATGCGCACATGCTGGCGGTCGCGGACCTCGACGAATTCCGTGTTCGTCTTGCGCGGGAAGGCCGGATGCGACTCAAACGAAGCGCCGAGCTCGTAAATCGGGAATGCCTCTGCATCCTCGACGAAGATGACGCAGTGCGGGTTGCCCATCGAGACGCAGGTCATCTTGTAGTTCTTGCCCTTGACCTCGATGTCCTCCTCGATGACGCGGTTCATGCCAAAGCCCGTGACGGGGATCTTCTCGCCCTCGAGCACCGGCTCGCCCATGTCGACGCGCACGCCCGTGACCTTGCCCGCCTCAATCTGCAGGCGCGGCACGAGGATGCCCGCGCCCGTCTCGACCGTGAACTCCTCTTTCTCAGTCAGGCCAAAGTCGTGGAGATAGCGCGCGAAGCAGCGGATGCCGTTGCCACACATCTCCGCCTCACTGCCGTCCGTATTGAAGATGCGCATGCGGAAGTCCGCCTTGGAAGACGGCAGCACGTAGAGCACGCCGTCACCGCCGATGCCGTAGTGGCGGTCGCAGACCTTCTTCGCAAACGCGGCGAAGTCGCTTACGTTTTCCTTGAAGCAGTCGACTAAGACAAAGTCATTGCCGCAGCCCTGCCATTTTGAAAATTTCATGAGGAATTCCTCCTTTTTCTCTATCTTTTTATTGTACTTGTTTTAGTCGCTCCTTGCAACCCCTTTCCGTACATCTGTGCTTGTGTCTACTTGAGTTCCTTCGCGGCAGATGGTACAATATTTTCTGTACCTATTATATATAGAAGGAATGAGGAATCCATATGAGTCTTGACGGCTTCTCGATGCACCCGCTGACGCGTGAGCTCCATACAGCGCTCGCGGGCGGCCGCATCGACAAGATCACCCAGCCAAATAAGCAATCCATCATCCTGTCCGTGCGCCAGCCCGGACAGAATTTCCTGCTGCACATCTCCATCAACTCGCAGAACCCGTCGGCCCACCTGCTCGAGAAGAACCTCGAGAACCCGCCTGAGCCGCCCGTCTTCTGCATGGTCCTGCGCAAGCAGATCGAGACGGGCCGCATCGCGCAGGTCCGCCAGCACGGCCTCGACCGCCTGCTGCTCATCGACATCGACTCGCTGGCTGCGGGCGGCCGCATCGTGACGAAGACGCTCGTGCTCGAGCTCATGGGCAAGTACAGCAACATCATCCTTGTGCAGGACGGCGTCATCATCGACGCGCTGCGCAAGATCGGCGCGAACAGCAGCCGCGTGCGCACCGTCCTGCCGGGGCAGGCCTACGAGCTGCCGCCCGGACAGGAGAAGAAAGACCTCTTCACCGACGCGATCGCCGCTATCATGGCCATCGTCAAAGCCGACCCTGCGCTGCGCCTCGACAAGGCACTGCTGGCCGCCTGCATGGGCTTCGGTCCGGTCTCGGCGAAGGAAGTCTGCTTCTCGGCGGGCCTCGCGCCCTCCATGCGCATCGAAGCGCTCGACGAGGCCGATTTTGCGGCCGTCGAAGATGCACTCCAAGAGATACGCGAGTCAGCCCTGCACGCAGGCGATGCCAGCGAACCGGAGGACAAGGCCGTGCTGCTGCTCGGCGAGAACCAGAAGGTGCTCGCCATGGCCGCCTTCCCGCTCCACTACCTGCCTGAGGCAGCCGTGCTGACCTTCCCGACCATCAGCGCGATGCTCGAGAAGGCCGACAGCCTGCTCGGCTCCTACGTGCTGCCCGACAAGGACCGCTTCCGCAAGCTCGTCAAGAACGAGAAGAACCGCGCGGAGAACAAGCTCACGAAACTCGACGAGGAGATTGCGGCAGCCGAGAACGCCGAGGAGTTCAAGGTGCGCGGCGACAACCTCATGACGTACCAGTACCAGTTCAAGGACCGCGAGGACGCGAGCGTGACCGTGCCGAACATCTACAGCGAGCGGGGCGAGACGATCACGATCCCGCTCGACCAGCGCCTGACGCTCGTCGAGAACATGCAGGCCTGCTACAAGAAATACGACAAACTCAAGCGCGCGCAGGAACTCCTGCAGGTCCAGCGCCGCGAGTGCGAGGCGAACATCGCCTACCTCGAGAGCATCGAGGCATCCCTGCTCGCCTCCTCGAGCCTCGCCGAGATCGCCGAGATCCACAACGAGCTCATCGCCGCGGGCTACCTGCGCGAGAAGCCCAAGAAGAAGAATAACGACAAGCCCGCCCGGCCCTTCCACTTCCGCGCGCCGGACGGCACGGACATCCTCGTCGGCAAGAACAACTACCAGAACGACAAGCTGACGTTCAAGACGGCGCGCTACAACGACACGTGGTTCCACACGAAGGACATCCCGGGCTCCCACGTCGTGCTGCAGAATGGCGGTGTGGAGCCGAGCGAAGAAGACATCCTGCTCGCCGCCAGCCTCGCCGCCCACTTCAGCAAGGCCCGCGGCTCGTCGAAGATCCCCGTCGACTACACAGAGATCCGCTACGTCAAGAAGCCGTCCGGCAGCAAGCCCGGCTTCGTCATCTTCACGAACCAGAAGACGCTCTACATCACACCCGACGAGGCAAAGCTCGCCCCCATTCTCGCACAGGACCCGAGCTAAGCGCATTTCTCTACAATAACATATAAATAGAAAATACCGGCCGCATGGAGGGGGACTCAATACGGCCGGTATTTTTATGGGGTTTATATCTTAGATTGCAGGGGAAGAGCAATCCAAAACACTAGGATATCTGTATTGTGAGATGGTGGGAAAAATCAAGCTTCTTCGAGCTCTGCCTCGAGCTCTTTCTCCGTCATCTCGCCCTCGGCAGCTGCTGCGCGTGCATCGCGGCGGCGTGCGTAGAGCAGGTAGTAGAGAGCGGCACAGCCGACGGCGCCGAGGCCGACAGCGAAGTAGATGCCCTGGAAGCCGAGCGACTCCTTGAAGGCGCCGAGCATGTACGGACCGACGCCGAGGCCGAGGTCGAGCGCGATGAAGTACGTCGAGACGGCGACGCCGATGCGGACTTCCTTGACGAGCTTGACGCAGATGGCCTGGCCGTTCGACATGAACGTGCCGTAGCCGAGTCCGACGAAGACACCGGCAACGAGCATCAGCCAGCTCTGCGTCGTGATGGAGAGCAGAACGAGGCCGATGGCGAGGCAAGCGTACGTCGGATACATGACGAAGTCCTCACCCTTGCGGTCGAACATGACGCCGGCAACCGGGCGGGCAACCGTGACAGCAAGTGCGTAGACGACGAAGAACAGCGTGCCGGCCGTCATGAGCTGGAGCTCAGCCGCATACGATGCGAGGAAGCTCAGGACGCTCGAGTAGCAGACGGCGACGCAGAAGGCAACGATCGAGATGGCCGTGACTTTCGGCTCGAGGAAGTTGGCGATGTGGATTTCCTTAAGGGCAGCGCGGTGCTCCTCCGTGAGTTCCATCTCCTCGACATGCATGACAGCCGCAGCACCGAGGCAGACGACGATCATCGCGATGCAGAAGTAAATGATATCCTCGAACGGGAAGATCTGCTGCATGAGCATGCCGATGAAGGGGCCGATTGCGGCAGCGAGGCTCATCGAGAGGGCATAGTAGTTGATGCCCTCACCGCGGCGCTCTGCCGGGATCATCGTCGAGACGATCGTGCTCGTCGCCGTCGAGGCGATGCCATAGCCGATACCATTGAGGCAGCGGACGAGGTAGAGCATGGCCATCGAGTGGATGCCGAAGTACATGAACGTCGTCGCGAGATAGAAGAGGATACCGGCGAACAGCATCTTTCTGCGGCCGTAGAGCTCGACCGAGCGGCCAGCGAACAGGCGGGCGACGAGCGTGCCGAGGATGAAGATACCGGAAGCAAGGCCAGCCTCACTCATCGAGGCATGCAGCGAGTGGATAGCCTCCGATGCGATGATGACCATCAGCATATAGTAGATGATATAAATCAGGAAATTAACGAGCGTGTCAAGAATGAATCCTTTTGTCCATAACCGTGGTTTGGAAGACATAAATAAAATCAACGACCTTTCTCACAAAGAATAAACGAAATATATGACAGTTATTGATTATAGGGGGTGGAGCCGTTTTTGTGTAGCGCATAAAAAAGATGCGTGTCATCGTAAAAACAGATGACACGCACCATTTGTTATGGATTTTATCGATATTCCTCGGAGTCCTGTCTTTTGTGCATAGCATGCATAACAGCGTCCATCCCCTCTGGATGTTTGCGCCGTTTTAGGAGGGAGCACCGCACCGGGCTGCTAAAAAACTTCTCGTTCTATCGGTTTTTGTGAACTGGCCTCTCCGCTTGCTCCGCCGTCTCGCTGAAGCTCTGCAGCACGTGGTCGGCATAGTCGCGGATCAGGCGGATCTTGGGACTGTGCTTCTTGTAAATCAGGCAGGCATCGGTGCGCAGCGGCACCTCGAGCTCATACCAGCCGTCCTCGCAGCCGAGCGTGCGCAGGAGGCGCTCGGGCAGCAGGGCCCCCGCCTCGTTCTGCTGGCAGTAATAGACCATCGCATACGGCGTCGAGAGACGCGCCGAGATGACAGGCGCCGCCTTCTCGAGCACGGGCGCGAAGTACGCGCGGAACGTCTTGTTCATGAAGTAGTTCTTCGGGTAGATGACGACGGGATTACGGAGGATTTCCTCGCGCGAGACCGGCACGCTCTGCGGCTGCAAGAGTGGCGCGTAGTAGACAAGATTGTCCCAGCAGAAGTGCGCGGTCTCATACTCGTCTGTCGCCCCGCCATCGGGCAGGGAGTCGGCGACGTAGTACGTCGAGACGACGTCGAGACGGTCGTCCTGCAGGGCGTGCGCGATCTGGTCCGTCTCGAGGTCGAAGACGTTGAAGCGCAGGTTCTTGTTCGTCTGGCGGAAGTGCGCGATATGGCGGTTCACCTGGATGTCGCCGAGCGTCCGCAGAATGCCGACATTGAGCTCGACGGACTGCGTGGCGGCCGTCGACTGCAGGTCGTAGACGATCTTGTGCAGGCCGTCCATCCAAGCCGTGATGCGCTTGAGGAAGGCCTCCCCCTCAGGCGTCAGGTGGCTGCCGCGCTTCGAGCGCTGGATCAGCGAGACGCCAAGGGTACTCTCGAGGTTCTTCATCTGCGCGCTGAAAGCCGACTGTGTGATGTTCGCCTCCTTGGCCGCGCGCGTGAAGTTCTGCACCCGCCCATATATGATGAAGCATTCCATCTGCTGGATGCTTGGCAAATCTCCTATCATAAAAGCCTCTCAATCTATCCGCCTGCCGGTTTCGATGCAGCAGGCAAATCAAACCCATAAACACCGTTTATCAAAAATATTGACTATCATTTTAACAGAGCTGCTTTCATTTTGCAACCACCTGCCGCGCTTGGCACAGAATATGTAAAAAAGAGGCCATCGCATCGCTGCGACAGCCTCTGTTGTTTTCGGTCGAAGGGCGCCGGCTCCCATCACGTTGACTTGTGGTTGGCGTTCAAATCAATGGACTTGACTGGAGCCGGCAAGATAAAGCCTTTCGGCTTGCCAACCTACCCCCTTCACCTATTATTATAAGGGAATGCAAGGCTCAAAGAAAGGCCATCCCATTATAGGATTCTACAAAAATCTTTGTAGAATCCTACAAAAAGAGGTACTGGACAAGCCTTATTCCCCCTCATGGTCGAGGTACTGGAGGACGAGCGCACGGCCGCCCTGGCGCGCGAGCAGGTCCGGCAGCCAGTCGGGCTTCTCTTCGCTGTCCTCGAGCAGGCACTCGAGCAGGACGTACGAGGCGAGTGCATCCTCGAAGGCGCGATGCTTCTTCTTCGAGTGCCAGCCGAATGACTCGAGTAGCGCGATGAGGTTGTACTTCTTGCGCTTCGGCAAGAGCTGCTGCGCGAGCCGCACGGTGTCGAGGTAGCGCGGGCAGAAGCGGATGTTCGTGCCGTTCTTGTGGTTCATGCGCATGAGCGCGAGGTTGATGCTCAGGAGGTCGTTGTCGCCGATGGCATGGCCAACGACGAGGTCTTCCGGGTCGACGAAGTCGAGGAATTCCGGCAGGATGACGTCGAGCGTCGACTTGTCCCGGAGGTCCTCCTTCGTGAGGCCCGTCATGTTGCGCACCGTGCGGTTGATGAAGGTCCGCGGCCGGATCAGGCGGCGGAAGACCTCGATCTTGTCGCTGCCGAGCGGCAGGCGGATGGCCCCGATCTCGATGATGTCGTCGGGGAAAGCCCCGGCCATCTCGAGGTCAAACGAGACGACGCCGCGCGGATGGAGCTCTGCAAGCCCGTCGAGGCTGACCGACTGCGCGTGGATCGCTCGCTCGAGCTGTTTCTTGCGCCGTCTCTGGCGGCGCTTGTTTTCCTGTTCTTTACTGCGCATGATACTCTCCTGTTCTGCTCGCTCTGGGGAAGATACTCAGAGCCTTCGCGATATCGGTGCATAATGGCCGCTATCTTTCGTCATCGCCTTGTCTGCCCATTGCACGGAAAGACGGTCCGGCGTATAATGGGCCTACAGCTTGCGCTGACAACAAAAAAAGGAGGATATTATGCAAAATCTCTTACTCGTCTTCATTGGCGGCGGTCTCGGCGCCGTCTGCCGCTACATCAGCACGACACACATCGGTGCGCTCTTCGGGACGTACTTCCCGTTCGGCACGCTGTTCGTCAATACGCTCGGCAGCCTGCTCATGGGCTTCATCATGGGCTCGCTCGTCTTCCTGATGGAAAAGACGGGCCTGCGGCTCGCCGAGCCTGCCCGCCTGCTCTTGACCGTCGGTTTCCTCGGCGGCTTCACGACGTTCTCTTCGTTCAGCCTCGAGACCGTCACCCTGCTCGAGGGCGGCAGCTTCTTCTACGCGGCCATGAACATCGCAGCCAATCTCGGCCTCTGTTTCCTCGCGGCGTTCTTGGGCCTCAGCCTTGCCAGGACCCTCGCGGCCTTCTGAGCCATTAAGCCGTCAGCGCCGCTTCGCCACATTGCGGACAAAGGCGCCCATCGCCTGTTCGCTGACCTTTGCCTCCAGCTCCTGCTGCTCGATTGTCATAAACTCTCGCTGCAGCTGAGCCTGGAGGCGTCTTTCATTCTGGCTGTCATTTGCCTGCTGGGCCTGCAGCAAGGCAAGTGCCGTCTTCGTGGCAGCAGCGAGCCGCGCGGTCTGCTCGAGCTGCGGGCGGCACTCCTTAAGCTGCTCGGGAGGCAGCTTCTTGAGGAGCCTTTGGGCGGCCTTGGCGCGCGCCTCAGCCATCTGCCCGAGGGCCTTATGGTCCTCCTTGGCCCCTGCTCCATCCGGCCAACGCTCCAGCAGCCGCTCCGCGCAAGCCGCGAACTCCGGGTCATCGGCGAGCCCGATCGAGGCCCAGTCATTCTCGAGATGGCGCGAGCCTGCGGCGAAGAGCGCCATGTCGCTCGCGAGCGGCCCATACTGTTTCTTGACAGCCGCCTGCCACGCGTTCTCGGGATTGTAATGCGCGGGGTCCTTGGCGTAATCGGCCCCCGTCGCGAGCGCGATTTTCGACAGGGCTTCGTACTTCATCGGGTTGAAGAAGATGGCGGGCAGGTTCCCCTTCGGCAAGGGGTCTACAGGGCCAAGAGCGAGCTTCGACTCCATGTAGTCGTTGACGGGGTAATTCCACCAGAGGCCGAGTTCGCGGCCGTAGAGCTTCTCTGCCCTGGCGAGCGCTTCATCCGTCAGCGGACCCTTGGCCACGCCGTCACCCGTGTAGAGCACCAGGATGTCGGGCGAGAGCGTCCGCGCAAATGCATCCGTATAGGGCTTGCGCACCCCGTCCACCTGCATGTCCGCGTAGAAGTACTCCGTCGGCACCGTCAGGAAGCTGCCGATGTCATCGTGGCGCTTCTTGAGCTCGCGCGCGACATCATTCAAAAAGGCCGCCTGTCCCGCGCCGTCCTTGTCCTTGATATCATCAAAGAAGATGGCGAAGTCGCGCACGCCGAGCGCGTAGAGCGTCTCGAGCTTCGCGATCATCTTCTGGCGGTCGGCATAGCCCTTGTAGCCGTGCAGCGAGACATCGAGTCCCGGTGAGACGGCGAAGATGAAGCGCACATCCTGCGCCTTGGCCGCCTTGACGAGCGCGCCGAGCTCCGAGAGCTTCGCCGCAGGGTACGGCTCGCGCCACTTCTCGCGGTGGTACGGGTCATCTTTCGGCGCGTAGAGGTAGGCGTTGTAGCCCTCCGCGCGGCAGAACGAGAGGATGTCGAGCCGGTCGCCCTGCTGCCACGGCGTGCCGTAGAACCCTTCGATGACGCCGCGCAGCGGCACAGGCGCCGCCGCAGCCGTACCAGAAGTCCCTGCCAGGATGGCACTGCCTAAGAGCAGGCCCCCGAAGCAGGCGCCCATCTTCCCTACTCGCTTCTCACCATTCCAAAGACGTATCACATCAATCTTCCTTTCCTTCTATCTATATCATAACACATTCCGACGAGAAAGTATCTCATCAACAGAAAATTCAGCAGAAAATTTTCACAGATGGCACACTTTTTTCTTGTCTTTCAAAAAACCCCTTGCCATGATACAATAAGAAGATGAAAAAGTCAGCAATATCAACTAACTGTTCAAAAATATGCGAAAGAAGGTGGCTGCATGAGCTGCTTCAAGAATTTTCATCTGATGGAGGGCTCTTTCGCGAGGAAATGCCTCAAGCGGCTCGGGCTCGCCCTGCTCATCGCCTGCATCGTCATCCTCGTCACGCTTGAGGTCATCAGCCGCGGCGCGGCGCAGATCTTCAACCACGCGATGGCCAATCAGGACATGCTGCGCGGCACGATCACGGTCGAGCGGCTGATCTCGGACATCACGGGCCACGTCTACTTCACGAACCTCGTCTGGACGGACCGCGAGGGCAACCCGATTCTCGAGATCCCGAGCGGCGACTTCCGCGTCAACGTCTGGGACGTCCTCACGCGCGACTTCAAGTCGACGACGATCCGCGAGCTCACCGTCGACCAGCCCGTCGTCTCCGTCCGCCTCTCAGACGACATGGAGGTCGACTTCGTGCGCCCCTCGCCCGATATGGATAAGCTCAAGAAGGAGCCAGAGGACTGGCGCGAGAAGGTCAACCTCTCGTCGCTCGACGCGCGCGGGCGCCGCGAGGTCGGCCAATGGCGCCGCGAGCACCGCCAGCAGAAGATGCAGAACGACTGGCGCAATTTCAACGCCGCAGGCAAGAAGCTCAAGCTGCGCCTCAATGTCCACGACGGCGGCGTCGAGGTCTTCTACCGCGAGCGCCACTACGTCATGAGCCACGTCCAGATGGCCGTCGGCATCGACACCGACCGGAAGATGGACATCGACATGTCGATGGGCGGCTTCGGCGGCACGATGATCGGCGATGCCATCTCGCTTAATGGCACGGTCGACTTCCAGAAGGACCCGGAGCCAGAGTGCAGCCTCGCGCTCGTTCTCTACCAGATCGACCCGTCGTCGCTCGGCTTCGGCATGAACATCCACGACAAGATGACGCTATCGACGTACTTCACGGGGCCCGTCTCCCACCCGATTGGCACAGGCAAGGTCGAGATGGACGAGCTCCACATCCCGGGCCTCGACTTCGCGAATGTCGAGGGCAATGTCTACTACGAGAACTCCCTGCTGCAGTTCACCGATGTCACGGCCGATGTCTACAAAGGCAAGCTCGCGGCCTACGGCGACTACGACCTCGACACGCGCTTCTACAACCTCTACGGCCATGGCACAGCACTCCAGACAGAGTCCGCCCTGCCGAAGAGCGGCCTGCACACGCGCGTCGACCTCGACCTCGAGATCCACTCGGAGGGCTCGGCCAAGACGACCGTCTCGTCCGGCTTCTTCCTCTCCGGCCCCGGCCGCTACCACCTGCTGCCGTTTGACAGCCTCTCCGGCAAGGTCACAGACGCCGGCGGCGACCTGCACTTCTACGACGCCGTCATCAAACTGCCGGGCTTCACCGTCTCGACCGACGCCTTCCACATCCAGAACGGCAAGCTGCACCTCAATCCGATCCGGCTGACGGATAAGGAAGGAAATCCGCTCTACACCTACACGCCAGAGCAGTGACACCGGCGGCATCGCGAAGTTGAAATCTAAAAGCAGAAAGAAAGGTCCCTATGTCCCTTACCTCCCCATCCTCATCAAAATCTCCTGACCACTTCAATCATGCGAGGCGGTCTGCGGCAAGCCTGCGCCGCCGCGGCATCCTGCTCGCCCTGACGGGCGCCGTCCTCCTGGGGCGGCTCGGCGTCGCCGGCCAGTACATCCTGCAGGACTGCGCCTTCGCGACGGAATGGCTCGTCGGCGTGCGCATGCTCATCTCGGGCGCCCTGCTGCTGCTCATCGACCTCGCCGTCTACCGACAGGACATCTTCGCGGTCTTCCGCGGGCGGCGCGACCGCCTCGAGACGATTGCCTTCGCCATCTTCGGCATGCTCGGCGTCCAGTACACTTACTTCGCCGCCATCAAGTTCAGCAATGCCGCGACCGGCACGATCCTCCAGTACCTCATGCCAATCGTCATCGTCGGCTGGACCGCGCTGCGCACGCGCAGGATGCCGCCCTTTGGCGAGCTCGCCTGCGTCGCGCTCGCCGTGCTCGGCACCTTCCTGCTCGTGACGCACGGCAGCCTGACGAGCCTCGCCATCTCGCCGCCCGCCCTGTTCTGGGGCCTGCTCTGCGCCTTCGCCGCGGCCTTCTACACCGTCCAGCCGAAGCGCCTGATCTGCAAGTACCGCCCGACGCTCATCGTCGGCTGGGGCATGCTCATCGGCGGTCTCCTGTTCCTGCCCATCTCGAAGCCCTGGGCCTTCAGCGGCATCTGGAACACCGCCGCCACCCTCGACTTTGCCTACATCATCCTCTTTGGCACCGTCATCGCCTTTGTCTGCTACCTCGGCAGCCTCCAGTACATCCAGCCCGCCGAGACCAGCATCCTCGGCTCCGCCGAACCCCTCTCCTCCATCCTGCTCTCCATCGCCCTGCTCCACATCACCTTCACCCCCGCCGACCTCCTCGGCGCCATCAGCATCCTCGCCGCCGTCATCCTGCTGACAAGGAAATAATCGCAAAAAGAAGCGTCTCATACTGCATCATGCAGCAGAGACGCTTTCTTAGTATGCAATAACGCATATCATTTGTTCAAAAGGCAAAATTATTTTTCTGAGCAATTTTACGAATCTCGTCTAAAGAAAGATTTGTCGCCTCTACAATCTCGTTCGGTGTGAAGCCTTTTTTTATCATATTAAGAACAATTCTTGCAAGAACGTTGTGTTCAGTATCTTCTTTTGCAATTTCAATCGCGCGCTTCTGGTCCCATTTGAAGCTGACCATGTCGAACACCTCACTTTCGTTCTTCTGGAAATACTCTGCCAAGATGTCATGCGTCTTGCAGTAGGTGATGGCTTCGCGGATAGCGGTCTTGAGTTCCATGCCGCCTTGGACACCATCCCGGACTTTCTGCACGAAGATACTGTAACAGCGCAGTTCATAGCAGCCGTCCAGTAACTTGCTCGGCGTGCCGTAGTTGATGTTGTAGCAGTTGACGAGAAGGTCCATGGACTGTGTCGGTCGCTGGAATGCGTCCGACAGGTGCAGGACCTCATAATCAGGTCGTTCCTTATGCCCATTGTAAAAGACATAGAACTCCGGAGCGGGGATGCGAATCAGAGTATCATGATAGACGATCTCACGGTGACGGAGCTGCCTGTTGTAGAGCTTGGCCAGATACCAAAGCATCCGCAGTGGCATATTGGGGTTCCACGAACTCTGATGTTCCATCAGGATGATATCGCGGTCGCCAATGCTGAAGCTGATATCGTTCTTGATGTCGTTGTAGAATACACCGCTCAGCGTCGTGATACGGATGTCCTTTGGCGAGACGGTTTCACCTGTCAATGCCTTATAGAGGC
>ENA-OQCL01000246-OQCL01000246.1-human-gut-metagenome-genome-assembly--contig:-NODE-246-length-28548-cov-5.691707_pt1 | contig 28548 bp, 31 predicted proteins | sample MGYA00242502_ERZ504586 | MGnify/ENA primary metagenome ERZ504586 (study PRJEB26092, sample SAMD00036316) | human gut metagenome | host: Homo sapiens | study: EMG produced TPA metagenomics assembly of... | reverse complement strand
GCCTTCGTCCTCCAGCAGTGCGAGCAAGTCGGCCTCGTCAACAAGGTTGAGGAAGTACACGTCGCCGGTCGCGTGGTCAATAACCAGGTAGAATACGTTGCCGTTCTTAGATTCCACGGTCACAAACTGCATCTGGCTGTCGCCTACCTCCTCGCTGGAGTAGTACGCGCCGCCGAGGATGTCATCGATGAGCGCGAGGTTGCCGTCAGGCGTAAGACTGCCAAGCGAGGGCAGCGTAGGCTCCGCTACCGGCTCGGTGGTCACGCTGACGCTCGTGATGGGGCCGCCCGGCTCGTTGCTGCCGTCCTCGTCGGAGGCATAATAGGCCGATGCAGGGACGGCAAGGCCGAAACACAGCGCGGCGGCACAGAGCAGGGGCGCGAGCTTACGCATCGGTGTCACCCCCATTTATGAGTGCGGCGAGCTGCTCAATGCTTATGTGCTCCGCGCGCACGAGGCCCACTATTCAAGGTTTTCAAGCTCAGTGATCTTGTCCGCTATCGCCGCGTAGCGCTCGGTGAGTTTGTCTATGCGCGCCTTGAGTCGTTCGGCCTCGGCGCGCAATTTGGGTATTCTTGCGTCCAAAAAAGTACTCCTTTCCGGCCTCAGACGGCTGGAAGCCGCCCGAAGCCTACAAAATTGTCGCTGTATTTCGATGTCATGATTTCAAGATAGCCGATCGGCGACCGCATGAATCATGTAGCCCTCACCGACGTAGATGCCGACGTGAGTAATCCAGGGGCCTTCATAGGTGTACTCAAAAAACACGAGGTCGCCGGGCTTGGCCTCTGCCTCGCTGACCGGCGTGCAGATATTGTATAAGCCCTGAGCGGTCAAGCGTCCAACGTTCCATCCGACGCCGCAGTTGTTGACCACCCAGCTCACGAAGCCGGAGCAGTCGAAGGAGGTTGCGGGTGAACTGCCGCCCCATACATACGGGAAGCCTATGTACTTCTCGGCCTCGGCCATCATCGCGGCGAACTGCTCATCCTCAAGCACCTCGGGCGGGATTTCGTAGTCCGTCTCCGCGTCCGTGCTCGGCGCGTAGCCTGGGAACAGGTCAGGCCGGTTGCCGAGTGTCGCCATGTACAGCGAGTACATCGAGAGTTTGTCCTCGGTCAGCAGATAGACCGGCAGATGCGATAAGTCGAAAGTTTTCGAGTGTGACGGTACAGACCGTGTACTCGTAAGCCTCGCCGTTATCGTCGTAACGTGTCTCTGTGGTCACATCCTCGGTCAGGATGTATTGCGCTCGAACAGCATTTCGAGGTCGGATCGCACCTCATCGAGCGTCCACTCGCCGCCGCGGAGCGCGGTCAGCAGTGAGAGCAGAACATACGGGTCGTGGCTTATCTCGTCGAGGTCAAAGACGTACTCGTCGTAGTCATGCGCGGCCTCGTAGCTGTCCAAATACGCTTGCAGCCCGGCCTCCATCGCGGAATATGCGGCCTCCGCGCCGGTCAAATCTTCGACGGCGCAGGGGTAAGTGGTGAGTCCGACGCCGGACAAGCCGCCCTCAACGAGCACGGAACACGAGGTCAAGGCGTTCAAGAAGAACGCCACTATTAAAAGAAGGGCAACGGCTATGCCGATGCCCTTTCTGTGCCGCACGATGAACGCGGTGGTTCTGCGCTCCTTCTCCGCGGCCTTCTTTGCACTTTTGGCGGCGGCGGTCGTGGACTTGCCGCGCCGCGCCTTGGCGTAGGCGTCCTTGATGCCACGTTTCTGCTGCGCCTTGATGCCCGTTGGCTGGGTTTTCACCTCGCGCCGCGGGCGCGCGCTCAACTTTGACGCATACCTGACACCGCCCTCTGTGGCCTCTGTCACGCGGTTCGCGGCCTCGACGCCGACGTTATCGTCCTCGTACTGTGCCGCCTTCCTGTGCGCGGCGGCGCTCGGCAGCTCGGTGAGTTTAGCCGACGGACGCGGCTTGACTGGCTCAGACCGCAGCTTTTTTCGTCACTGGTCAGCATCCCGGATGAAATCGTGCAGCACCTGTTTGCCCAGCGGCGTACCATCGTGCGACGCTCCTTGACTGCGAACATACCGCGGAAGCGCCTGTCCGCATACGGCACGAGCCGCCCGTCGCAGCGGTAGAGTATCCGGCACCCGACGAGCAGCCGCACGAGCCAGTGTTCGGACACGCCGAGCTGCTTTGCGGCGATGCGGATAGGCACGGCGTCCCCGGGGGCAACAAAGGCGTCGAAGTAGTATGCTTTCGGCACAAGCTCGTTGACGCGCTCCGACTGCTCATAGAGCGCGTCAACTACGGCGTGGGCGAAGTCCGGGTCGCGCGCGAACTGCTTCACAAGCGGGTCGGTTATGTAGATACCGTTGGCGCGCAGGGACGGCAGCACCTCGTCGAACACCCAGCGCTCGAAGCGCTCGGCTGACGGCAGCTTGCTGTGAACAATGAGGCGGTAGACATCACCCTCGGGGATGAACGACATCTCCTGAGTGCCGCTGGAAGTGGGGGTGTACCGTTTCAGTACACCCCTACAATGACGCTTCAAAGTGCCGTGAATGTTAGCGTAACCCAGCGCTTTTGCAACATCTGAGGCACAAAACAGATACTTGCCGTCCTCCTCGATGATGCGGACGCTGCCGAACTCCTCGTTCTTGAAAATCTCGATGTTTGCGATGTTTGTCATGCTGCATTTCCTCCTTGTATTTCGTTTGGTTTTGTGGTCATGAGCTTATACATTTCGGTGTCCTTGGGGAAACGGTCAACGAAGGGGACAATGACGTTGCCGTAGAACAGCAGCCCCTCGCCCTCGTTGGCCTGTGTGACGTAGCTGAGCTGATGAGGCGAGATGTTGAGCTTTTGCGCAAGTATCTGCCGGTCTCCCGGAGCCTGGTTGAGCATACAGATGTAGTCCGAGTTTTCGAGTATGTTCTCAATTTCCGGAGAGGCCAAAAGGTCTTTAACGTTTTGGGTGATGCCGGTGGGGATTGCATTCCACTTACGGAAGCGCTTCCATATCTCCACGCTCCACGCGGCCAGCTCGCCGCGCAGCAGCAGGTGGAACTCATCGACGTAGTAGCGCGTGGTCTTGCCCGCCTCGCGGTTGCGAGTGACCCTGTTCCAGACCTGGTCCTGCACGACCAGCATACCGAGCTGCCGGAGCTGCTTGCCCAACTCCTTGATGTCGTAGCAGACGACGCGGTTGTGTATATCCACGTTGCTCTTGTGGTTGAATACGTTCAGACTGCCTGTGACGTAGATCTCCAGCGCCGTCGCAAGAAACTGCGCCTCTTTCTCGTCCTGCGCCCTGAGGCAGTCGTAGAGGTCTTGGAGTATGGGCATATTCTCCGGGCGCGGGTCTGCGAGATAGTTGCGGTAGACGAGCCGGACACAGCGGTCAATGATGGTCTTTTCCACGGGCTTGAGGCCTTCCTTACTGCCGACGACTATGTCGCAGAAGGAGAGGATGAAGTCCACCTTGAGCGACAGGGGGTTGTCGTCATCGGAGTAGTCCAGGTTCAAATCCATCGGATTCACATACTGCTTCGAGGTCGGCGAGATCTTGATGACCTGCCCGTGCAGCCGCTTGACGAGCGGCCAATACTCCGCCTCGGGGTCGCAGATGATGATGTCGTCATTTGTGAGCAGATAGACGCTGAACATCTCACGTTTGGCGGCGAAGCTCTTGCCCGCGCCGGGCGTGCCGAGGATGACGCCATTCGGGTTCTTGAGCAGCTTGCGGTCAACGGTGATCATGTTCCCGCTGAGCGCGTTCACGCCGCAGTAGAGTGCGCCCGCCCCGCGCTGGAATAGCTCCTGCGTGGAGAAAGGCACAAAAATAGCGAGGCTCGACGTAGTCAGGCCTCGCTGTATCTCTATTCTGTTCATTCCCAGCGGGAGCAGGGACATGAGCCCGTTCTCCTGCTGGAAGTCCAGACTGACAAGCTGGCAGTTGTGCTTCTGCGCAATACCCTTGGCCTGCAGCACCGTGTTTTCGAGCTTTTGCAGGCTGTTCGCCGTGTTGAGCACGGTGAAAGTGAGCAGGAACATCCTCTCGTTGCGGCTTTGCAGCTCCTGCAAGAGCTTCTGCGCCTCGCTGCCGTAGGTGGAGAGGTCACTCGGCAGTATGTCCATGTCGTAGCCGGCCCGCACTGCTTTCTTCTGCTCCTGTATCTTCGTCGCGTTCAGCTCGGTCAATTTCCTCTTGACCGTTTTTATGGCTTTCATCTGGTCGAGGGGCTTTACGTACATGCCGATGACGAGCGAGCTGTCCATCTCGAGGAAGTCCGCGAGCAGCCGGTCATTGAGCTCCGGCGCGATGATGTTGAGGAAGGACACGGAGCCGTATTTCGCGCCCATGCGGAAGTGGCGGCTCGACGTGAAAGCAAAACTGCTCGGCGCGATGAAGTCCTTGACGCTCAGGCCGGAGGGCGCGAGCAGCTTCCAGTCGAACTTGAACTGCTCCTGTCCGTCAATGTGGAAGATACCGTGCATCAGGGCAAGGCGGGCTTTGCCGTCCAGCGGTTCGGCCTTGACGCCGAGCTTGCGGAAGTTGTTGAGGATGTCCGTCTCAAGGCGCTCAAGCCGGGGCTTCGCGGTCTTGTAGCCCTCGGCCTCGATGCCGAAGGTGATGTACTTGTTCTTGACGAGGCCGTTGTTGCCGCGCTCGAGCTGGTTTTGGAGCATCGTGCTGTACTCGATGCGCAGGCTGTCGTCCTCGTCGCCGCGCAGGGGGATGACGATGCGCTCGCGGTAGGTCTCCTTGTTGGCAGACGAGTTGACGAACGAAAACTGAAAGCGCACCGAGGCGTCAAAGTAGTTGAGAAACTCGCACCAGCCGTCAAAGATGGCGTCCTTGTCCTCACTTTGGCTCAACTGGTAGTTGATGTCCTGGAACGCTATGGTCTTGGAATAGAAATTGCCCTCTACGCGGCAGATACCGTCCGGGAACATTCTCTCGAACGGTATGCTGTCCTGCGCGGAGAGCACATTTGCCGGGCGCTTCGCGGCGGCAATGGCCGCACGCACTTCCCGGCGCTGGGAACGGTTAAGTTTTGCGGTGGACGATTCTATGCACCTCCCGGTCTAGCTCGTCCTGCTTCTCAAGGGCCGCATAGAAGTTATTCGTCATGTAAGGCCGCTGCTTGGGGCGTATGAAGCACGCCCGGACGAAGTACAGCAGGTATTTCTCCAGCGGCAGGCCGTTTTTCTCATAGAGAGCAAAGAGAAAAAACGGCATCATCACGACGATCATGCAGATAGCCGCCGACGAGTTCCCCAGCGGCCCTTTGAGCAGGAAAAATAGCGGAACCCCAACGAGCGCCCCGCCGCCGAAGCAGACGAGCTGGCGCTTTGTGAGGTTGAACAGAAACTTGGTCTTGACCCTCGTGAGGTCTTTGGGTACGGGTATGTATGGCATATAAACATCTCCTAAAACAAAAAACGCCCTTCCTGCGGAAAGGCGTTTTGCTTATTCACTTTCTTCTTTCAACAGCAGCTTGAACAGCGTTGGATAGTTGCTGGCTCCGTGTGCGATGTGGTAGATGAAAACCTCATCAGCCATCACGCGATAGAGGCAGATGTACTTTCCGGTAATGACATAGCGGTAGCCGCCGAGCCTGAGCTCCTTATCCCGAGGGATGTGCCCAGAAAGCGGGAACAGCTCAAGACGAGACAGCGTGTCCAGAATGAGATTTGTTATCTTTCGGGCCGAATTTGGCCCTACAAGATTCAAATGCAGGAGCGCTATCTCCTCAAGCTCTCGCTGCGCCGGTTCAAGAATGATGAGCTTAGCCACCCTGATAGATCGCCTCCAGCCGCTTTCTGGATTCCTCCAGTGTGTAGGTCGGCGCTCCGGTAAGCCGGGCTTGCTCAGCCGCTTCCAGCTTTGCGCGCAGCTTCAGCGTCTCCTCACGCTGCTCGAAGGCCTCGATACTCATGACGACCAGGTCTCCCTCGCCGTTTTTAGTGATGTAGATGGGCTCCGCCTCCGCGTGGGCCAAGTCAGATATTGTGCCATAGTCGTTGCGCAACGCCGTGGACGACTTAATAATCATGCTTCGCACCTCCTGCATATAATTCTACGATTATTCTACAAGAATTATTCACAGATTGCAAGAGGGAGCCGCATCGTATCAGCGTGCCTCCACGCCTCTGCTCTTATAGCCCTCGTGGACTCTGCCGGGCTTCGCCTGCGTGTCCCGCATTGCGCCGAGCACTGAGCTGCGCTGAGCCGTGCGCTCGTACTCGCCGAGAACTGCCGCGTTGATGGCTTGGCGCATCTCCGCAGTGGTGGGGAAGCAGATGTCGTGGTATTCGCCCTTCGCATCCTTCCGCTGGGGCATCGCGACAAAGGTGCCGTTCTTGCCGTCACGGATCTGAATGCCGCGAACGGCAAAGCAGCCGCCGAGCGTAACGCTGGCCGTTGCCAACAGGTTCTTGCTGTTTTGCACGGGGAAGACCTTTACGGTCATGTCCATCGTGCCTGTGTTATTTTCATTCAAGTAGGATTCCTCCTTTCGTTAATGTGCTGCGAAGATGCTCCGCGCCATGCTTGAGGTCTTGAACAGCGTAAAGCAGAGCAGGATCGTGTAGCCCATGCACGTCCAGATGGCCTTGGATACATCCTCGTCGAGCGCTATAGCCTGAACCAGAACGGCGTAGATGGCCACGCAGACAATGATGAGGAAGGCTTGGAACGCGAGGGCAAAGAGGCTTCTGAGGTAGTTCTGGCCCATGCCGCCCCATTCGCGGCCCATCATCGTCGCCATGGGTATTGGCGCGATTGAGGCGGTCAAATACACTTCCAACATACGCCCGTAGATAACGATGAAGATGCAGATGGCGACGGCCCAGGCAGTGACGTTTACGAACAGGCTCTGGAACCACAGCCCTATAAGCGGGCCAATGTCCATCTCCATGAGCCGTTCTTCCAGTCCCGCGGTGATGGACGAGACGTCAACGGTCGCATCGTTTACGACCACGCCCGCGGCACCGGCTACGACGCTTTGCGCCGCTTCAAATACGCCCATGACTATGGTCCAAGTGTTCGTGACGATTAGGACGGCGCACGCAGACTTGAACATCCACTTGAAGAACACGGCGGTCTCTATCTCGTGGAAATTGTTCCTGTCCGTGATGATCTGGATAAGCTCCAGCGTCATGACGATTGCGAGGATGACGCCAGCTATGGGCAGAATGACGGTCTCGGAGAGCGTCTCGATCATGTTGAAGATGTCCGAGTTCCAGTTCTGCGGCGTCTGGCCTATCTGCCCGGAGATGCCAGAGACGTTCTCGTTGACGTTGTCAAAGAGGCCGGTGAGATTGGAGATTATCCCACCGGCCAGTATTTCCTTTATCCAGTCCGTCAGCGCGTTTTTGATGAAATCTATGCGCCCTCACCTCCTGCCCCGCGGGGCAAGAATCTTGCCGCCATCAGCCGAACAGCCCTGAGAGCAGCGGCACCAGCGTCATGCCGATTAGCGCCACGCCGCCGCCCGCCATGAGCTGTTTCATACCCTGCGACTTTGCGCCGGATAGTGATAGGTAATCCTTTGAAGTCATCGCCGGATTTTCCCCCACTCCACACCGTGCATGCGGCTTTCACCGCACACGGCGTTCCATCGGAAATGAATTTCAACAGTTTTAAACACAACTTACACACTTCGTTACAGCATTGAGGGTTACTGCGCTATGGCCGGTGTTCCAGCCAGTTCCCGCAGTTTATTGAGTTTTTCCAGTTGCTTTTTGTTCAGTTGGAGTACTTTTAAGTACTTTCGTATCGTGGCTTCTGCGGTGGCATGAATCAGAAGATGAACAGCCTCGGTCACCAGGACAAGATTGCTGTACTTATCCGTCCCGCCGTTTTCCAGCGGCACTTTATGGTGACAGCGTATGTCGTAGGGCATGAGTTCCGCGCCGGAAATGGCGCACCGACCATATTGAGCCGCAAACAGGGAGATTCGGTTGTCTGCAAACTCAATGGTCTTGTCCAGCACAGGGGTTCGCATGAGCCATATCATCGTATCGGTGTTGACACCAAGATTTTTATGGATTTCCGCCCGCCCTTCCGGGGTGTACCGGTTGACGGTTTTCTTCTTGTGCTGGGCGTCCCGTGTCTGAACATACCCAATCGGAATGAGGGGGTGTCCGTTCAGAAACCGAAGCTGTTTACTCTTTCCATACCTTTCTTTAATGAAGCCTCGTTCCAGTTTCCCGTTTCGGGTCAGGCCGCGCAGTCTGTTTGCCATTTGCTTTTTCAGCCCCTGCGCCAGATTGGGGAAGTCCTCGCTGACACGGGTGGCCAGCCGGTAATAGTTATGAAGTCCGGCAACCACCGCGTTATACTGCTGGATGGCAATATACTGACTTCGGCTGTCTGCCGGAGTCTGAATTGCCTTGATTGCAGCTGAGATTTTCTCCTTTGCGTGCGCTACGGCTTTGTCGCTCATGTGCGAGCAGACCACATACTTTTTCCCTTTGCGGTAGACCTTCAGCTTGAATCCCAGAAATTCCGAGTAACGCTGCCTCATGTTGACGACCTTTGACTTTTCCGGGCTGATGTCCAGCCCCAGACGGTCTTTCAGCCAGAGCTTTGTTGCCTCAAACGCTTTACCGCATCTTGATAACTGCGGCAGAAGATTTTGAAGTCATCGGCATACCTTACGAGATATCTCATTCCTTGAGACTTGCTCCGCGCAAAGCCCGGTAGGTGTGGCTTTTGATGTCCGTACCGTGTGCGTTCTGTCGGGTCTTGTATTCGTAATGGGTAGGCATATTTTCCCACTGGGAAGATACCCACCAGTCCAGTTCGTTCAGCACGATATTTGACAAGAGCGGTGAAAGTATGCCGCCCTGCGGCGTTCCCTTGGTCGGGTAAATCCTCTTGCCATCGGGGAGAACGATTGGTGCTTTCAACATCTGCTTGATGATGCAAAGCAGCTTTTTATCCCGGATGCCCAGTTTCCACATCTGCCGTATCAGCTTTCCGTGGTTCACGTTGTCAAAGAAGCCGTGAATGTCCAGGTCAACCGCATAGTGCAGGTGCTGTATCTGCATGAGCCGACAGCACTGCGCAATAGCATGTTCCGTGGAGCGGTTTGGCCGGAAGCCGTTAGAACGCTCGTGGAACTTGGCCTCACAGATAGGCTCCAGCACTTGCAGGATACACTGCTGAACGATACGGTCTACAATGGTGGGAATCCCCAGCGGTCTTGTTTTTCCGTTGGGCTTTGGGATCTCCACCCGTCTTACCGGGCGGGGCTTGTACCAACTGAGCTGTTTTTCGAATCAGCCGGACGAACCTTTCTTCCTCCATGGAGGCAAGGTGCCGGATGGTCCGTTTATCCACACCGGGAGTACCGCTCCCTTTGTTTCCCTTAATGGTCCGGTACGCCAGCTTGATGTTTTCCTCACTGGCAATCAGGCCCATGAGGTTTTGAAACACTTTTCCATTCAGGCTGTCTGCATACAGACCGTCAAAGGTGCTTTGCAGGTCATAGTACTCCGTATAGCGGATTTTGCTTCGCTTGGGTTTTTGCGTTTGCTGCTCCGAAGTCAACACAGGCATCCACCCCTTTCGGTTTGGATTTTCTTTGTCATACTCGAAGCTGTGTTTGTTGTGTTTTCAGTATTCTTAATTCATTTCCGACTTGGGGCCGTCCCTCCGCAGACTTGTTATTTCCGCTTCATCGGTACCATGCCCCTACTCTCACTGGGATTAAGTGCGGTTATACCGGTTCAATCCGGCTTTCCCGCCCAACGGCCTGCAACGGCTTGTTTCATACGTTCCCAGCTTTCCACGTTCCGACAATCCTATCATGAGATACTTTTAGGTGCTCCCTCTGAGCCTGTGCCCGGTTCCAAAGGAACCTTGCCGCCTGTAACGGCATGTGGATTTTCATAACAACCAGTCTTACTCATCCACGGACACGCCATATTAAAATGGCCGCAGCCTTTCGGCATACTCACAACGTTTAGACCCGTACATTCGGAAGTAGTCAGTGCGGTCGGTCGCACATTCTCACCATGAGTATCTGACACCCGGCATATAGGTGACGCCGCCCACCTCTGGGCGGGTTTCGTGCGGGTTGCTCCGCTTACGGCCACTCTCTGCCGACTTCACCGAGCTTTTGACCATGAAGCGGTTGCACACTTCAAGGCCAATCGGAGTATCAGTGTGGGCGTTTCCGGGCGTTACCCCTTCATTCCACCCATCGGATTGTCAGTTCTCCTAAGATTTCAGGCTATAAAGCCCTTCGACTTAGTGCCTAACCTTTTCAGTTAGGAACGTGTCGCACGGTTGTCATTGCCATACCCTTCCAGTAGATTGACCGCGCCCCAGATGCCGAGACCCGCGCCGAGGGCGATGACCAGCGTCTGGAGCACCTGGATAGCCGAATTGAAAAACTCCATTCAAAAACCCGGGGCCTCGCCGCGCAAAAGCGCAGACTGCCGGCCCAGCCCCGGCCTCCTTTCAATATGTTATTGAAAGCAGCCGTTTTTTCTTGGGCTTCATCAGGTCTCGTCGTCGGTCTCGTCTATCTCGTACACGTCGTATTCCTCGTTGGCCTTGAGCTTGAGGCGATGGGACATATACTTTTCGATGTCGAAGGTGTTCTTCGAGTCGGCGTCAGAGAGGTGCTTGTAGTTGGGGTGCTTCGTGATGTCGTACTTATCGCTCAGGAAGGGGCGCAGGCCGCGGACTTGGAGGATGCACTTGCCGCCGTCGAGGGTGGCAAGGTCGTCCACGCTCATGAGTTCGCGCCCGAGCTTTTGGTAGTTCAGGCTGTGCGACGTTTCCCGGCCGCGCGATTCACCCGTGTTGTAGGTGTCGATGGTCTCCTTGCCCAGAGACTGGCTCAACTCCTTGAGCGTGCTCGGCTCCGAGCCGCCGAGGAACAGGCGGGAATCGCAGTTGCCGATGATGGTGTCGGCGTTGTCCTTGTAGAGCGACTTGAGCTGGCTCTGCGCTTGCAGCACCAGACAGGCGGAGATCTCGCGCGAGCGAATCGTCGCCATGAGCTTCTCAAGGTTCGGAATCTGCCCGATGTTCGCGCACTCGTCTATGAGGCAGCGCACATGGACGGGCAAGCGCCCGCCGTAAACGTCGTCGGCTGCCTCACACAGAAGGTTAAAGAGCTGCGTATAGACCATAGAGATTAGGAAGTTGAAGGTGGAATCTGTATCGGACATGATGAGGAACAGCGCGGTCTTGCGGTCTCCCAGCGTGTCCAGCGCCAGCTCGTCGTAGGCGGTCACGTCGCGCAGCTCCGCAATATCGAATGGGGCAAGGCGAGCGCCGCAGCTTACGAGTATGCTCTTGGCGGTCTTGCCCGCCGCGAGCTTGTACTTGGCGTACTGGCGCACGGCGAAGTGCCCCGGGTCTTTGGCCTTGAGCTCATCAAACAGGCAGTCCACGGGTTCTTGAGCTCCTCGTCGTCCTCGCGGACTTCCATGCTGTGTAGCATTCAGCATCGATGTCCGAGTTCTGCTCCTCTCGGGCCTCATAATGGATGTAGCCGATGAGCGCCATGTAGAGCAGCTTCTCTGCGTTTGTCCAGAACTCGTCGCCGGACTTGCCCTGCCCGGTCGTGTTTGCAATGAGGCAGGTCACGAGCTTCAATATGTCCTTCTCGCTGTGGATGTATGCGAACGGGTTGTAGTGCATGGACTTTTTGAAGTTGATGGTGTTCAGCACGCTTATCTTGTACCCGGCACGCTCCAAAAGGTGGCCGGTATCCAGCACCAGCTGCCCCTTCGGGTCGGTGACGACGTAGGAGCTGTGCAGCTGCATCAGGTTCGGCTTGATGAAAAATCTCGTCTTTCCCGAGCCTGAGCCGCCGACTATGAGGACGTTTTTATTTCTCGCGGTCTTTGCATTCTTCGGCCTCGAATCCATCGTCAGGCGCTCGGTCTGAGTGAGGATTACGTTGTTCTGGAACTTTGGGTCGATATATGGCCGGATGTCCTCGGCGGTGCCGAAGCGGGCCGCGCCGTACTCTACGTTGTGGCGGTACTTTTTTGCGTTTTTACCGCGAAGATACACAGCGAGCCGTAGCAGCAACCCGCAAATGAGACCGACGCAGAGGTCGAGGGCGTTGAAGCTCGGAAGCGGGTTGCCGAACGCGGCAGGTATCGTACCAATGAGGCTCAGGAGCTTCTCCGAGGCGTCGCCGCCCTCGGCCATGCGCCAGGCCTCGCCCAAATTGGTGCAGGCGAGGCCTATGAGCACATAGGGCAGGTTCGTGAGTATGAGCTTCTTGGGCCTCATCGCTCAAGCTCCTTCTTGCGCTCCCTTTGCAGGCTCAGCTTTCGCGGCCTGAGCCGTGAGATCGCGGAGCTTCTTGATCACCGATGGGCGGCGCTCCTTTTTGCCCGCGTACTCCTTGAGCGCGGCGGTGAGGCGTCCGCGTCCCGCGCCTTGAAGAACACGAGGTATCTCGGCTTGTCTGCGGACTTGTCCTTCTTTATGGCGAAGTCCACCCCGTATTTGCGGGCGACGTGCTCGAAGTCCCGGATGCTGCCGTCGGCAAGCTCAATGCTGCTGACGCCCTGGTTCTGGCCGATGAGTTTCTTCACGCTCTGCTTGCCCTGCGGGTGGACGTAGGCTTTCGCGGCCTTCTTGTTTTTGCGGTAGGCCAGCAGTTTAGCTACGGCGTTCTTGAGGGTCCTGCCGGTCAGCTTGGCAGTGTTGATCGCCAGTGTCAGTGACCGGCTCTCAACCTCCTCCTGCATTCAGTCACCTCCATCAGGTCACTTCCTCCACAACGAAAACGACAGAGAGCACCTGCTCATCTATGCCTACGGAGGTCGCGGAGACGTTGGCGTCGTAGTCCAGCGGCATCGTACTGCCAGCGCCGATGCTCCAGTCGCCGGTGAGGGAGAGTGCCTCGCTGTCACCGCTGTTCGCGGACTGTGCGCCGCCGATGGCGAAGCCTATGAGTTTGCTGTCCACCTTGGCCGCGGCCATGTTGTACTCAAACGGCACGAGCGTCCAGCCGTTCTCCGTCCTCAGCGTGACACCGGTGACGCGCACATCGCAGGTGGAGTTGTTGGCGATGGCGGCGTCGGTGCTCGCCGTGACCTCGCCGTTTTCGGTCACAGCCAGAGGCAGGCTGGCAGGAACGGTGACGGAGAATATCTTTATCTGCGTCCAGTGCGCGTAGAGCGTGTGCGCCGTCTTGCTGCCGACCTCCGTGTTCTTCTCCACAAGCTCGCCGCCGGTCACAGCCGTGAACCAGCCGTCGAAGATGTAGCCCTCCCGCGTCGGCTCAGGCAGCTCACCGTAGGCGTCGCCATAGGTGACGGTGACGGAGTCGTCAGCCAGCACACCGCCGCAGGCGTCGAGCTTTACATCGACGTAGATTGCAAGCTGCTTGTCGCAGCCGTCGCAAAACCCGTCGCCGTTGGCGTCCGCATGGTCAGCGTACTCGTAGGTGCTGTACGAGCAGCCCGAGCAGCTCACCTTGCGACGGTGCTGGGCGTCCGAATAGCTCGACCAGGAGCCGTAGCTCAGGGAGTGGTCAGCGTACTCGTAGGTGGAATAGCCGCAGTCCGAGCAGGTCTTGGTGCGGCGGTGCTGGGTGGCGCTGTAATACTGCCATGCGCCGTAGACCGTCGCGCCGTGGCTCACGCCGCTGTCAACGAGCGCGCCGCAGTCCCAGCAGTATTCGTACCAGCGGCAGCCGGACCAGCTTCTGTATGTAGACCAGTGGTAGCAGATGTCCGGCTCCCAGTCTCCGCCGCCGCCACCGCCGCCGGTGCCGTCGGAGTAGCCGCATTCGGTGCAGACGCCGTTCACCATGTTGTGCGCGCCGAGCTGCCTGACGCCGGAAGTCTTGCCGCAGCCGGTGCAGTAGGCGATGCAAGAGTGCATCGTGCTGCTCTCGTACTGGTAATCCTTGTACCCGCTTGAGCAGTGGCCGGAGCAGGTGCAGTACGAGATGCCGCAGTCAGAGCTATCCGCGAAGGCCGCAGGCACGAGCGTAAAGGCCAGCACGAGGACGAGAAACAGGGATACGATTCGCTTTTTCATTTTTTCTTCCTCCTTACACGATGGAGATCGTGAACACGACGTTCAGCGCGTTCACATTCTCACTGTTCGGTGCATCTGCGCTTATTTTGGCGAAGTATTCGAGCGCGAGGCTCTCCTCGGCCTTGATGACCGGGAAGGCCGTGGTGTTTATGCCGAGCTTGCCGGGGCCTTCCGTGGGACAGCCGTTTATCTTGAGCGCGATGGTTTTAGCGCCCGAGAAGCTGTTGTAGCTGCCGACCTTGTACGCGCCGTTCGTTACCTCGACGCCGGAGACCCGCACGGAGCCGCTTTTGGAGTTGTTCGTTATCCTGGCGTTTTCCGCCGTGAGCACGGTGCCGTTTATGACCTCGATGGGCAGCGACGCGGGGACGGTGACGTTCACGGCGCGGTACTCGTTGTCCACGGTGAGCGTGACCGGCACCGTCGCCGTCGTCGAGCCGGCTGCGTGTGCGCCGAGCGAAAGGCAGAGCGCGAGGACGAGGATGAGTGCGCCTGTGCGTTTGGCTTTCAAGTGTTTACCCCCTTTCAAAGAGCAGGGGCGGCTTGCGCCGCCCCTCGGTCAATTACGCCACGGTATCCCACTCGATGACGAAGACGACGCTGGCAACGGTGGCGGCGGTGACGGCGCTGGAGAGCGGGGTCACGATGGCCTCATAGTCCACGCCGACGCTGTTGCGGGAGCTGTCGCCCGCGCCGGTCATGTAGCAGCCCTCGATGGGTGCGGTGATGAGGCTCTGAGTGGCCTCGTCGGAAGCAGTGGCGACCTGAGCGCCGCCGCCGATGCTCATGGCGAAGCCGAGCTTGTTGCTGTCGACCTTCTCACCGGCGAGGGAGGCCTTGTCGCCGAAGGCGGTGAGGTTCCAGCCCTCAGCGGCGCTGATGCTGACGGAGGCGACGCGGACAGCGCCGTAGGAGTTGTTGGTGATGCGGCAGTTGTCCGCGGTGAGGACATCGCCGTCCTGGCTCATGGTCATGGGCAGGGAGGTGGGGACGGTGACGTTCATGGCGGTGCCGGCGGGGTCTCCGCCGGAGCTGCCGTCGGTGGTGGAGCTGAGGCTTACAGGCGTGGTGCCGGAGCCGCCGCTGGCCGTGATGTTGTTGTCCGCGCAGGCGCTGACGGCGAGGGCAAAGACGAGGCAGAGGGCGAGGATGAGGGATGCGGGCTTTTTGAACTTTTTCATGTGGGCATTTCTCCTTTTGAATAAAATATTTGACCGCCTTGCGGCGAGGTCACAAAAGAAAAGACCGTCACTCAAGGACGGTGACGGTCACGACAGCCCCGGCGCAGCCGAGGTAGTCCCCGGTGTCGGGGTCAACGTTGTAGAACAGCGCTGTGCATTTGTATGTACCGGGGTCGAGGTCAACGCTGAGTTTCGCGGACTCTATCTTGCTGCCGACAGGTATGGCCCCGGATTTGTAAATGAGTTCGCCCGTGTCGTCGCGGCTTATCTCGACTACCTGCGGGTAGTTGTTGACTTCCTCGTTGACGATCATGAGGCTGCCCTTGGACGTGCCGTCCGCGAAAACGGGCGAGGTGTTCATGCTGATGTTGATCATGCCTTCCTCGACCTTCTCGTTGAGACCGGCGATGATCTCGTCGGTATCGGCCTCATCCCAGCCGCCCTCGGTGGCCGAGGGGTCAAACTCGATGCCGCTGTGGTCGTCCACGGGCGCGCCGCAGCTGCGCAGGAGCAGCAGGATGACGATAACGATGACAACAGCAGCCACGGCTGATGCAATGGCAATAGCCTTGCCGGGGCTTGCGTCCTTTTTGGTTTTCTTGTTCATGATTTGCCTCCTTGTAATTTGTTCAGGGCCTGCGCGTTAAGGGCTTATATGGCCTCACCTCCCTTGCCGTAGAGGTCGTGCTGTACTTGCGCCGCCATGCCGCTGCTCTCGGAGAAGTACGAATTGTAGAGTGCCGTGAGCAGGTAGGCGCGTATGTTGCGAACCTCCGTAGTGTTCTTGCCCATGCACCAAAGGACGTATTCGAGGTGCCTGCGCTCCAGCTTCAGCAGCCTGGACTTCACCACAGCAGCGGGCTTGTCCTCCTTGCCGACCCTGATGCGCTGCCGCGTCGAGCAGACGGTGTCGACCATCAGCTCAACGATGTCGTCAACTACACCGGGGTCATATCCGCCTTCATTGCGGACGATATCTGACTCAAGATTTTCAGTAATGATCTCACGCCAAATCGCTTCATCTTCGCTTCCTTCGCGCGAAGCGCCGGAAGGAACAGAATCGATACTTGCTTGAGTCAGTTCTTGATTATTTCTTTTCTTATTTATTTCTTTATTTATTACTGGCGGGTTTCCCGAAGGCGGGTCATCCAGCGACGGGTTTTCCGACTCTGGATAAGCCGAACACGGAGAGCGCGAAATTGGCTCCTCATAGATGATGTATTCAATATCCGTGTACCGCCCGCGGCTGTCTCGCACCTTGCGGCGCTCAAGGTAGCCGAATTTCTCAAGCTCCTTAAGCGCGAGCGGATCGCGTCCCGCCCTTCTGTGCAGAAGGTTCTCATGCCGTTTATGGTGTAGTCCCAGTTGTCCGGCTTGCCGAGCATTTTCATAAGCAGACAGGTGGCCTTCATGGACATGAAGTTGTTCATGAGGATGTCGTTGGACACGACGGTGAAGTTGCTTTTCTTCTCGATGCGGAATTTCTCAGACACCTCAGCCGCCTCCCAGCTTCAGCACGGCCGGGCCATAGTTGGCTATGAGCAGCGCGTTGACGATGAGGCGGAAGGCCTCGTCGTCTATGACCTCGGTGTCGGCAAGAAGCTCGGCAGATATTGCATCCTCGAAGCCTGCGACGCCCAATATGGTCTTTGCGACAGCAACGAGCGCGTAGTCATGTGGACTGATGCCGTGCAGCAATATGTACTCGGGTATGAACCTTTTCGGCAGGCAGGCGTTCAATGCCCGTTTGAGCAGCGTGCGGTTGGAGCCGAACAGATAAAGGGCAGCAAAATAGCGTGGATCTCTCCACGCTCCGAAGCCAATGCTTTGCAGCAGCTGGCGGGTATTGAATTCATGCTCCGCGCTCAGCCAGAGCGAGCCGCTGAAGCTCTGCACCAGCTGGCCGAACCGCCTGACAACATCTGCGTCTTTGACGTTCCTGAACAGCTTGAGGATGACGGTGGCATAGCTCACCGTCCCTGCCTCTATGCGCTCCGCCAGCCAAGGGCAGCCCGCCGAGTGGCATCGCCTGTGACGCCACTCGGCGCAGTATTTGCAGTCAACATCTTCAGGTTTGTACTGGTACATACGATTTACCTCCAAACAAAAAAGCCGGGCAGTTCATGCACTGTCCGGCTTAGGATATGTATTCAATCAGCGCTCCGCCTCGCGCTTTCTGCGCTTCTGCCACTGTTCCAGCAGCTTGATGATGGTCTCCTCCATCTGCTTCGGCGTGTAGGAGCGCGGGAAGTATTTGCGCAGCCTGTCGCCGGTGATGGTGATGTGCTCCGCTTCTTTTTTCTCCTCGGATATGATGGCCCTCATGGCCTCGGCGGTCAACTCTCCGCGCTGGGAAAATTGCTTCAGCCTCTGCGCCTGCGACAGCGACGGCGTAGCCTGCTCGCTGTCCATGGCGTCAAGGAGAAGGCGCTGCTCGTCCTGCTTTAAAAACGACAGTTCATAGGCAGGGTTGAACGCAATCTTGCGCTCATCCACCATGTCCAGCAGGGGCGGGATCAGTTCAGTGAGGCGGATGTATCGCTGGACTTGCCTTGCACTTTCCCCTACATCCTCTCCAACTCTATCTGCCGCTTTTAACTTGTCGACAACTTGGCGCGAAGTTAAATCTGTCCTCTCGCCCTGATGCCGCAGCGCTTCCAGTTTGAGCTTGTACGCAAACGCCCTCTCGCTCGGAAGCAGTCCTTCGCGCTGCAAATTGCTGTCCACGACGAGGATCGCCGCCGCATCGTCGTCAAGTTCGCGGACGATGACCGGCATGGTCTCCAGCCCGGCCAGTTCACAGGCCCGCTTGCGCCGGTGACCGGATACAAGCTCGTACCCACCTTCCGGCAGGGGCCGCGCGATGGCTGGGGATAGGACGCCGTACTGCTTGACGCTTTCAGCCATGTCGCGCATCGCTTCATCGTCCCGCACCTTGTACGGGTGCCTGCTGAATGGGTGTAAGTCGGAAATCTGTAAGTCATTTATCTGCACGGAGGCAGAAATACTTTCAATGACGGCAACATCCTCCTTTTCTCCGATGTTTTGAAACTCCTCCCATCTTGAAATGAGAAAATCCGTAAGCGAGGCTTTTGGAATGTGATTTTTGCCACCCGCATTAAAATTTTCAACGTAGTTCAAGCGGCACCACTTGGTCACGGTCGAAGAACGCCGCCCTGTAAGCTCACTGACCTGGGTGACACTCAATACGTCTGGATATAACGTGAGCGCAGAGCGAATCTTCTCGACTGCCGTTTCGTCCGCTACCGGCTTTGGGGCGCTTTCACGGCGTTGCAGGTAGTCGACCACGTCGGCTGTAGCAATTAGGAAACGATGCGTCTTTCTGCCGCTGTCTATGCATGGGATTTCCCCACTCTCAAGGAGGTTTTGCGCAGATTTTTTGCTGATGTGGCATATCTGGTAGAGCTGCTCCTTGGTGATATATTCAGGATATTCGTCTAGTATCTGCTGATAAGAATTAGAACCGGCCATGTCAGAACCTCCGTATCATTTTGCCGTCAACGGTGGGCAATACGAACTCTGAGCAAGGCCAGTTCTCTCCTAACTCTCTCCGATGTCTTTCCAAATGGAAAATCGGCTGCATTTTATTTACATCCTGATTGTTCAGCAATGCCGCCCAAAACGGCTACATAGCCTGAATATCAGGGATTTTTACCTGTTGTAGCTTCCTCTGTATTCTGGTAAATTCCAGTACACTCCAATGGAGCTGAACGACTCGAATCAGTTTGATGGAGACATCACGTGGGTTCGAATCCCACCCGCTGCGCCAGAGCGCCGGAGCGTTGCTCCCGGCGCTTTCTGTTGCGGCTGGCGGCGGGGGTAGTATGGGTATAAGTGTAGGTTGAGGCCGGCGGCGGTCCGGCCGGAGACAGTTTTGCCGCCTCCCAGCTCAGCATGGGGAAGGAAGGATGGAAAACGATATGAAAAAGCTCATCACGATCGCTCTGCTCTGCGGCGCGCTGCTGCTCTCGGGCTGCGGGGACGGGGAGCTGCCGCTCACGAAGCTGGAGTTGGAACAGGAGCAGCGCATAGAGGAGCTCGAAGCCGAGCTTGAGCAGGCCGAGGCGCGGCTGGCTGAGGCCGAGGAGGCGCTAGCCGGGGCCGGGGAGGGGGCGGAATACTCCCTCGAAAACATGATACGGGTCGAGCCGGAGTTCAGCCAGGCCATCGTCAACTGCCCAGAGGGCATACTGGTCTCGCCGGTCGAGCCGCAGCTCAAATGCGGGCACCCTATGGAGAACGAGTACGTCGAGGTCGTCGCAAAGTGCCGCGTGAAGCTGAGCAGCGAGCTGACCGAGCCGCCGGAGGAGTGGCTGCTCGTTGAGTGCGCCGTGATGGACGCCACCGAGGGCTCGCTGGGCTGGATACCGGCGGAGTGCGCCGCGGAGTACACGGCGGAGAACATGGAACAGGTGACCTGGCCGCTGAAGGTGGACGAGAGCAAGTTTGACTGGGGCTACGGCCTCGTCAGTCTCGGCTCCGTGGAGGACGGCGCCGCGCAGATAGGCTATCACGGCGGCGGCAGCGCGAGCATACCGCTTGAAGCCCTCCTCCGCCCCGAGCCGGGCACGACCGGGTGGTTTGAGTGAGACGCGCCCCGAAGCGGACAAACAAGCAGCCCCGGCACGGAGCGACGCTCTGTGCCGGTCTCTTTTTGCCTTAGCTCGTTTATCATATGCGTTTTTCGATGCAAAAAATCTATGCTTCCAAAGCCAACATTTATATTGTCAAAAACTTGGCTTGCCATTTGTAGGTATTCACCAATTTATGCCGTTGAGGACAAATTGGCGGAAACTGCTCACGGCGGGGGGAGTATAGGCTCGGTCGTCGCTGACCATGTAGAAGTTCCGCTCCCACACCGGGCTTGCGATTTGGATGATCTTCACGTTCAGGCGCAGCAGCATGTCCATGTACGGCACCACAGCGATGCCGAAGCCCCGCGCCACAAAGCCCGCGATGACCTGGTCCTCGTCTATTTCATACGCTATCCGAGGCTGCCCGCCCGCGCGGGAGAACAGCTCGTCCACCACCCCGCGCAGGCCCGAGCCCCGCGAAAAATACACCTGCGGATATGGCAGCGTCTCCCCCAGGTCCACCGAGTGCCTCGCCGCCAGCGGGTGGTCCCGCGGCACGATGAGCACCAGGTCCTGCCGCTCCACCGCCACGGCCGTGAATCCCAGCTCCGCCGGGGGCTTCGACGCGAACACCAAATCGTATCTCCGCTCCGCCAGGCCCTCCAGCAGCCGGTCCGTCATCCCCGTCTCAAAGGTAAAATGTATCTTCTTCCCCGGATTCGCCGCCAGGAAGCGCGAAACTACCTCCGGCACGTAGTCCACGCCCAGGGTCCGCAGCAGCCCCAGCCGCACCAGGCCCTCGCCCCGCGCGACGCGCCCCAGCTCCTCCACGCCCTCGTCCAGCGTCGAGAGCGTCCGCTCCGCGCAGCCCAGAAACTGCTCCCCGAAGCGCGTCAGCTCCGTGTTCCGCCCCGACTTCTCAAACAGCGGCACCCCCAGCTCCCGCTCCAGCTGCGCTATGGCATGGCTCAGGCTCGGCTGGGTTATGCACAGGCGCTCCGCCGCGCGCGTGTAGTGCCGCGTATGCGCCAGCTCCACAAAATATCGCAGATGGTACAGATTCACGCCCTCCGCGCCCCCTTCCTTCGGGTTTATTCTACCATATTTGATAGATAAAATCTATAATATTTTAGATTTAATTTATTTGTTAATTTTGTATCAGAATGTTATGCTCGCGACAGAACAAAGGGCCGCGCGGCGGCGAGAAAGAAAGGATGCGGACACATGAACATTGACGGCAAGACCAAGCTCTACGGCCTCATCGGCACGCCGGTGGAACATTCCAAGTCCCCCGCGATGTACAACTACTGCTTTGAGAAATACGGCCTCAACTGCGCCTACCTCGCCTTTGACGTGGACATGGAGCACGTGGCGGAGGGCGTCGCGGCGCTGAGGACCTTCGGCGTCCAGGGCTGCAACGTGACCATGCCGCTCAAAAACGCGGTCATCCCGTATCTGGACGAGGTCAGCCCGGCCTCCCGTGCCATCGGCAGCGTGAACACCATTGTAAATAAGGACGGCCGGCTCTGCGGCTACGTGACGGACGGCATGGGCTATACCGGCCAGCTGCGCCGCGGCGGCGTGGAGATAGCCGGCAAGGTCGTCACCCTCCTGGGCGCGGGCGGCGCGGCGAGCGCCATCGCCATCGAGGCCGCGCTGGAGGGCGCGAAGGAGATCCGCGTCTTCAACAAGCGCGACGCCTTCTGGGAGCGCGCGCTGGCGAACCTGGGGACCATAGGCGACGCCGCCCCGGCCTGCAAGATAAGCCTCAGCGACCTCGACGACGCCGCGGCCCTGCGCGCGAGCATCGAGACGAGCGACATCCTGACGAACGCCACCCGCGTCGGCATGGCCCCCATGGACGACGCCAGCCTCATCACCGACCTTTCGATGCTCAGGCCCGGCCTCATAGTCACCGACGTCGTCTACAACCCCGAGGAGACGAAGCTCCTGCGCGAGGCGAAGGCCGCCGGCTGCACCACCTTCGACGGCCTGGGCATGCTCATCGGCCAGGGCGCGGCGAGCTTCAAGCTCTACACCGGCCTCGACATGCCGATAGACGAGGTCTGCGACGCCATCTACAGATAAGGGAAGGAGGACGCGAGAGATGAGCATGAAAAAGTACTACCCCACGGCCTTCGCGCTGTACATGACCTACTTCGTCCTCGGCGTGGCCGGCTCCATCATGGGCCAGTACAAGCAGGAGCTGGCGGCCCTCTGGGGCAGCGGCCTGCTCTCCGACGGCACTTACGACGTCTCCGGCGTGCTCGCGGTCATCGCGGCGCTGGGCCTCGGCCGCCTCATCAGCTACCCCTTCGCCGGCCCCATCTCCGACCGCTTCGGCCGCCGGGTCCCCGCCCTCGTGGGCTGCGCGCTCTACTTCATCTTCTTCGCCGCGGTCTGCTGCACGCGCAGCTACGTGCTGGCCTACATACTCGGCATCGTCTCCGGCGCGGCCAACGGCTTCCTCGACGTCAGCATCACCCCCTCCTGCATGGAGATATTCAAGGAAAAGGGCACCATCGCGAACATCTTCACCAAGCTCTCCATCTCCATCGCCCAGTTCCTGCTGCCCTTCGCCATCGGCTTTGTCGCGGCGCGCGCTCTGCCCTACTCCACCATCTTCCTCTTCTGCGCGGCCCTCATCGCCGTCACCGGCATAGCCCTCATCTTCCTGCCCTTCCCGCCCTATGAGCGCAGCGTCAAGGTCAAGGGCGAGAAGAAGGAGCGCATGAAGTTCTCCCCCAGCGCCGTCATCCTCATCATCCTCGGCTTCACCACCTCCACCACCTTCATGATCTGGCTCAACTGCTATCAGGAGCTGGCGAAGTCCTACGGCATCGCCGACCCGAGCCTCGTGCAGAGCTTCTACTCCGTCGGCATCGTCCTCGCGCTCTTCGTGAACGCGGCGCTCTTGGCCAAGGGCCTCAAGCCCTCGAAGATCCTCGTCATCTACCCCTCGGCAGCCGTCGTCACCATGGTTGCCGTGCTCATAATCGCCCAGCCCTGGATATGCTACCCGGCGGGCTTCCTGATGGGCTTCTTTGCCGCGGGCGGCGTACTGCAGCTCGTGACCAGCGTGGCCGTCACCATGTTCCCCAAAAACCGCGCGGTCATGACCTCCATCGTCATGATATCCTCCTCCATCGCCAACTACGCCGTCCTGTCCATCGCCGGCCTGCTCACCAGCGTCGGCGGCGCGAACGGGCCCAAGCTCATCATGCTCTTCAACATAGCCGTGACCGTCATCGGCATCGTGCTTGCCGTCATCCTGAACGCCCGCTTCGACAAGGACTTCCAGAAGCCCGAGGCCGAGGCAAAGGCCTGAAACGAAAACAATTAGGGAGGAAATAAAAATGTCCAAGAATCATCCGCTGACCATCAGCTCCTGGACCCTGGGGGACCAGTGCAAGTTTGAAGAGCGCGTCGCCGCCGCCAAGGCCGCCGGCTTCGAGGGCATCGGCCTGCGCGCCGAGACCTACGTGGACGCCCTGGCCGAGGGCCTGCACGACGAGGACATCCTCGCCATCCTGAAGAAGTACGACATCGCCGTCACCGAGGTCGAGTACATCACCCTCTGGGCCGAGGACCACCGCAGCTACGAGCAGATGTACAAGGAGCAGATCTGCTTCCACATGTGCGGGCTCTTCGGCGTGGAGCACATAAACTGCGGCCTCATGGAGACCTACTCCGTTGAGCACACCGCCCAGAAGCTCCGCGAGCTCTGCGGCAGGGCCGGCAAGTACACCATCGGCGTCGAGCCCATGCCCTACAGCGGCATCCCGGACATCAAGAAGGCCTGGGCCGTCGTCAAGGGCTCCGGCTGCGAGAACGCCAAGCTCATCCTCGATTCCTGGCACTGGGCCCGCGCGAACCAGCCCTTTGACCTTGAGCTGCTCGCCGACATCCCGGCCGAGAAGATAGTTTCCATCCAGCTCAACGACGTGCTGCCCCGCGCCTACGCCAAGGCCATCCTCCGCGACGAGAGCATGCACGACCGCTGCCTGTCCGGAGACGGCATCGGCATCACGAAGGACTTTGTCGAGATGATAAAGGCCAAGGGCGTCTCCCCGAAGGTCGTGGGCGTCGAGGTCATAAACGACGAGGTCCTCTCCAAGGGCGTAGCCGAGGCCGCGAAGCTGAACTTCGAGACCACCCAGAACGTGCTGAAAGCCGTCTGGCCCGAAATAGCCGCAGAATGAAGATAAAGGAGGAAAAAACAATGAATATAGACGGACACACCAAAATGTACTGCCTCATCGGCAGCCCCGTGGGCCACAGCGGCTCCCCCGCGATGTACAACTACAGCTTTGACCGCCTGGGCATCAACAGCGCCTACCTCGCCTACGACGTGCCGCTGGAGAAGACCGGCGAGGCCGTGGCGGCCCTGAGGCTCCTCGGCTGCGGCGGCTTCAACGTCACCATGCCCTGCAAGACCGAGGTCACGAAGTACCTCGACCGCCTGAGCCCCGCCTGCGAGCTCATAGGCGCGAGCAACTGCGTCGTCGTCGAGGCCGACGGCACGCTGACCGGCCACAACACGGACGGTCTGGGCTTCGTCGCGAACCTGCGCGTCCACGGCGTGGACGTGAAGGGCAAGCGCATGGTCATCCTCGGCGCGGGCGGCGCCGGCACCGCCGTCACCATGCAGTCCGCCGTGGACGGCGCGAGCGAGATCCACATCTTCAACCGCAAGGGCTACACCTTCTACCCCAACGCCGAGCTCACCGTCAAGAAGATAACCGAGCGCATCCCCGCCTGCAAGGCCAGCGTCACCGACCTCGCGGATAAGGAGGCCCTCGCCGAGGCCGTAAGAAACTGCGACATCCTCGTGAACGCCACCAAGGTGGGCATGGCCCCCCTGGACGGCGAGACGCTCATAGACCCCTCGCTCTTCCGCGCCGACCTCGTCGTGGCCGACACGGTGTACAACCCCAAGGAGACGCGCATGATACTCGAAGCCAAGGCCGCGGGCGTCAAGGCCGCCATCGGCGGCATAGGCATGCTGCTGCGCCAGGGCGTGGAGGGCTTCCGCCTCTACACGGGCCGGGAGATGCCCGCCGACGAGGTCATGGACAAGTTCTTCGCCTGAGAGAGAGAAAGGAGAGAGAGCAGAGATGAACCACAACTTTCCGAACATGTTCAGCCCCATAAACATCGGCACCGTGACGGTCCCCAACCGCTTTGTCGTCCCGCCCATGGGCAACAACTTCGCCAACACCGACGGCTCCATGAGCGAGCGCTCCGCCGCCTATTACGAGGCCCGCGCCAAGGGCGGCTTCGGCCTCATCACCATCGAGAGCACCGTCGTCTACAAGCAGGCCAAGGGCGGCCCGCGCAAGCCCTGCCTCTTCTCCGACGAGGTCGTCCCGAGCTTCAAGCGCGTGGCCGACGCCTGCCACGCCTACGGTGCGAAGGTCAGCATCCAGCTCCAGCACGCCGGCCCCGAGGGCAACAGCAAGCTCACCGGCTACCCCCTGAAGGCCGCCTCCGCCATCGCCCCCAGCGCCGGGCGCGAGATCCCCGAGGCCATGCCCACGGAGGAGGTCTACAGGCTCATCGAGTGCTACGGCGACGCGGCGCGCCGCGCGCAGCTGGCGGGCATCGACATGGTCGAGGTCCACTGCGCCCACGGCTACCTCGTGAGCACCTTCATCTCCGCGCGCACCAACAAGCGCACGGACGAGTTCGGCGGCTGCTTTGAGAACCGCATGCGCCTGCCCAGGCTCATAATCGAAAACATCCGCAAGAAGACCGGCGGCAACATGCCCATCCTCTGCCGCATCAACGCCCGCGACGAGGGCGACGGCGGCGTGGACGTCCACGACGCGGCGGCCATCGCGGCCTATCTCGAACAGGTCTGCGGCGTGGACGCCATCCACGTCACCCGCTCCATCCACATCCACGACGAGTTCATGTGGGCCCCGAACATCACCCACGGCGGCTTCAACGCCGAGCTCGGCGCCGAGATAAAAAGGGCCGTGTCCGTCCCCGTCATCCTTGTGGGCCGCTTCACGGAGCCGCAGTACGCGGAGCTGCTGGTGAAGCAGGGCCGCGCGGACCTCATCGCCTTCGGCCGCCAGAGCATAGCCGACCCCGAGCTGCCGAACAAGGCGAGGAACGGCCAGCTTGAGAAGCTCACCCCCTGCATAGCCTGCCTGCTGGGCTGCGTGCCGAACATGCTGCAGGGCCGCCCCATCACCTGCGCCATGAACCCCTGCGTAGGCCGCGAGGCCGAGCTGAAGCCGGCCGAGGTCAGGAAAAACGTCGTCGTCATCGGCGGCGGCCCCGGCGGCATGTACGCGGCCAGGCTCTGCGCCCTGCGCGGCCACAGCGTGACCCTGCTGGAGAAGGACGCCGAGCTCGGCGGCCACTTCCTCGTCGCCTCCTATCCTCCCGGAAAGGGCGAGATCTCCGGCGCCATCCGCAGCTTCATCGTCAACTGCCGCGAGGCCGGCGTGGACATCCGCACAGGCACCGAGGCCACCCCGGAGCTTGTGGCGTCCCTGAAGCCCGACGCCATCATCATCGCCACCGGCAGCGTGCCGCTGCGCCTGCCCATCCCGGGCCTCGACAGCTGCGGCTGCTCAACCGCGGAGGACGTCCTCACCGGCAAGGCCGACACCGGCAAGCGCGTGCTGGTCGTCGGCGGCGGCATGGTCGGCTGCGAGTGCGTCGAGTTCCTCACCGAGCGCGAGCACATCGTGGACATGGTGGAGATGAAGCCGGTCATCGGCGAGGACATAGTCCCCGAGGCCCGCAAGTACATCATGGCCAACCTTGAGAAGCACAAGGTCACCCAGCGCGTCAACGCCCGCGTCAAGCAGTTCTACGCCGACGGCGTGGACTTCACCGACACCGTCACCGGCGAGGACGCGGCCATGCGCGGCTACGACAGCGTGGTGCTGGCCATGGGCTACCGGTCCAACAACACCCTTGAGGAGCAGCTCAAGGACCTCGCGCCTCAGGTCATAGTGATCGGCGAAGCCCGCCAGGCCCCCGGCAACTCCATGGAGGCCACCGGCGACGCCCTCAACGCCGCCCTGGCCATCTGAGCCGGCTGAAACATAAAAATGCCGCCCCCCGGGCGGCATTTTTCATTCAAACATATTTCGGGCGTATGCGCATATTTTTCTGCAAAGCCCTTGACTGTAAACCCGCTTTATACTTTAAAATGGGCCTATGGAGGGATGTGCCATGACCATAGCGGAGCTGGAGCGGCGCAGCGGGCTGACGCGCGCCAACATACGCTTTTACGAGGCCGAGGGCCTTCTGCGCCCCGCGCGCAGGGAAAACGGCTACCGCGACTACTCGGAGGAGGACCTGGCCCTGCTCCTGCGCGTGCGCCTGCTGCGGGAGCTGGGGCTGCCGCTGGCGGAGATACGGCAGCTGCGCGGCGGGGACCTGGCTCTGGGCGCGGCGCTGGACGCGCACCTGGCGCGCCTGGGCGTGGAGCTGGAGCGGGCGGAGCGCTCCCAGGCGGTCTGCCGGGACATACTCGGCTCGGGCGAGAGCTTCGAGGCCCTGGACGCCCCGCGCTGGCTGGCGGAGCTGTCCGCGCGCGGCCCGAAGCCCGCCGAGGGCTTTGACAGCGTCCCGCCCCTCATCTGCCCCTGGCGGCGCTTCTTTGCGCGGAACCTGGACCTCATGCTCTGCACCATCCTGCCCCTTGCCGCCGCGGCCCTGCTCTTCCGCCCCAACTACCAGCTCCAGGGCTTTGGCTTCACCGTTATACGCACGCTAGTCACCCTCGCGGCCCTTTTTGTCGCGGAGCCGCTGCTGCTGCACTTCTGGGGCACGACGCCGGGCAAGTGGCTGCTGGGCCTCTCTGTCGAGAGCGAGAGCGGCGGCCGCCTCAGCCTCGGGGAGGCCTGGGGCCGCACGACGGGGCTCATCTGCTACGGCCTCGGCTTCTACTTGCCCCTGGTCAGCCTCGTGACCTGCGCCGTTTCGTATCAAAAGCACAGCTCCGGCCGGCCCCTGAGCTGGGAGGCTGGCTCGGAGCTGCGGCTGCGCGACCGGGGCCGGGCGGCGGGCATCGCGGGCTATATCTGCCTATGTGCGCTGCTGTTTTTTGTCGCGGCCTGGACGCTGCTGGACGCCCAGCTGCCCCGGCACCGGGGCGAGATGAGCGCGGCGGAGTTCTGCGAGAACTACAACAGCCTCGCCGCGATGCACGGGCTGCACTCGGACGGCAAGCGCCTCACGACGGAGGGCTGGATAGACATAAACCACAGCCTCACCATTGGCAACCTTTCCGACTCGGAGCCGGAGTATGTCTTCACGGAGGAGGGCGGGGTCCTCACTCGGCTGGAGCTGCGCATTGAGACGGGGGAGGACGCCATCTACATCTCCCCGCCGACGAGCGAGCTTCAGCTGGCCGCGATGAGCCTGGTCTGGGGCCGGGAGGGCATGGGCGCGCTGGACCTGGCCGAGCGGCAGGAGCTTTTGCGGCAGATAAAAGCCGCGGGTTTCGGCGGCTTTGACTTCGAGGCGGCCGGCCTGCGCCTTTTCTGCGAGGCCGAGTATGCCGGCGAGCCCACAGCCTTCGGCCTCACCGCCGCCGAGGACGGCGAACCGCCCTGCCTGAAGCTGGTTTTCAGGGTGACGGAGGCGGGAATGTGACCTGCGGCGCCTGATGGCAGGGGCGGGGTTTTGCTGGGAGGAACTCGCCGTTTTGCCCTGCTGGCCTTTAGGTTGTGCTGCTTGTCCACCCCATTTCTTTGGTCTTGCCCAAAGAAACGGGGTGGAGCCCCAAAGAAAAACGCTTAT
>ENA-OQCL01000245-OQCL01000245.1-human-gut-metagenome-genome-assembly--contig:-NODE-245-length-28556-cov-5.952197_pt1 | contig 28556 bp, 22 predicted proteins | sample MGYA00242502_ERZ504586 | MGnify/ENA primary metagenome ERZ504586 (study PRJEB26092, sample SAMD00036316) | human gut metagenome | host: Homo sapiens | study: EMG produced TPA metagenomics assembly of... | reverse complement strand
GAGGTTCCTGTCGTCGTGGAGCTCGCCGGCGGCCTTGGTGCGGTCGTAGACCGTCCCGCCGTCGGGTGCGGAGCCCTCCGTGTAGGGGCCGGTGTTCCCGGCGAAGACGCAGTCAGTGCTCATGTGGAAGACGCGCGCGCCCGCGCCCTCGGCGATGCGCGCAAGCACGTGGGGCAGCTCGCCGTTGAGGTAGGCGGCGCCCTCCGGGTCGCGCTCCGCGAAGTCGTTCAGAACGCCGACGCAGTTGACGACGACATCGAAGCCGCCCCCCTCGATCGCGCCGCGCAGCAGGCCCTCGTCGCGCGCGTCGCCGACCACCTGCTCCCCGAGGAACGGCACGCCGCGGCGCGAAAAGCCGACGACGTCGTGGCCGCGCTCGCTGAGGTAGGTGGATACGGTGTGCCCCGCCATGCCCGAGGCTCCCAGGACGAGGAAGCGCATGCTACTGCACCGCCTCTCCCTCGCGGCCCTCGAGCGCGAGCCGCACGTACTCGGCGGTCTTAATCTTCTCGACCGTTCCGGCGACGTCGAGCCTGCGGGTGTTGTGGCTGGTGTAGGAGTCGTCCGCCTGAGTGCGGACCTCGCCCTCGACGAAGAATTTGTCATAGTTCAGGTCGCGGCTGTCGCTATGGACGCGGAAGTAGCCGCCCATGTCCTCGGCGCGGAGCATCTCCTCGCGCGTCATGAGGGTCTCGAAGAGCTTCTCGCCGTGGCGCGTACCGATGACGCGGGTGCCGGTCCTCCCGAAGAGCTCCTGCACTGCCTCTGCGAGGTCGCCGATCGCGGCGGCGGGAGCCTTCTGGATGAAGAGGTCGCCTGGGTTGGCGTGCTCGAACGCGAACTTCACGAGGTCGACCGCCTCGTCGAGGTTCATGAGGAAGCGCGTCATGGAGGGGTCCGTCGACCGTGACCGGCTCGCCCGCCTTGATCTGCTTGATGAACAGTGGGATGACCGAGCCGCGCGAGCACATGACGTTGCCGTAGCGGGTGCAGCAGATGGTGGTGCGGCCGGCGCCGTTGCGCGCGTTGGCGTAGATCACCGACTCCATGAGGGCCTTGGACTTGCCCATGGCGTTGATCGGGTAGGCGGCCTTGTCCGTGGAGAGGCAGACCACGCGGTCGACCCCCTCGGCGATCGCCGCGTGCAGCACGTTGTCCGTGCCGATTATGTTGGTGCGGACCGCCTCCATGGGGAAGAACTCGCAGGAGGGGACCTGCTTCAGGGCCGCCGCGTGGAAGACGTAGTCCACCCCCGCCATGGCGTCGCGCACCGACTGCGGGTCGCGCACGTCGCCGATGAAGAAGCGCACCTTGCCCGCGAGCTCGGGCGAGCGCTCCTGCAGGCGGTGGCGCATGTCGTCCTGCTTCTTCTCGTCGCGCGAGAACACGCGGATCTCGCCGATGTCGGTGGCGAGGAAGTGCTTCAGCACGGTGTTGCCGAAGCTGCCCGTGCCGCCGGTGATCATAAGGGTCTTGCCGTCGAAGGCCGAACTGTCCTTGTTATCAATCATCTTTCCGCCCTTTCCCAAGCGCCGCGAGCTCGGCCTCGAGCCGGTCGACGTACTCCTCTTTCGTGAAGTTCCCCTCGTAATATCCGCGGCCCCTGGCCCCGAGCTCCTTTCTGAGCATGGGGTCTCCCGAGAGCCTCCTGATCGCGCCCGCGAACGCGGAAACGTCACCTGGCGCGACGGCGATGCCGCACCCAGAATCTTCGATGACGAACCGCGCCCCGCCGCCAATCGCGCCGACGACCGGCCTCCCGGCGGCCATGTAGCCCTGCAGCTTCGAGGGAATCGTGAGGCCGATGTCGGTTCTGTCGTCGAGAGCAAGGACGCAGATGTCGGCTATCGCGTACCACTTGACCATCTCTTGCGACGGTCTTCGTCCGTGGAAAAGGACGCGATCTTGCAGCCCCAGCCCATCGACCTTCGCCCTGGCATGGCCCAGCTCCGACCCGTCTCCGACGAAGTGCAGCCTCAGTCCCTCGACATCGCCGAGCTCCGCCATGGCGTCGATCATCCAGTCGATCCCCTGGACGGCACCCATGTTGCCCATGAAGATGAGGTTGACGCCATCGTGGGGCTCCATGGGGACTCCCCCTCCCTCGCCTGCGACGTCGGTCGAGAAGTGCGGGAAGTAGACAAGCCTGTCCACAGAGATGCCATGCTCCCGCTCAAAATAGCCAGCGAATCCTGGCGCCTGAACACCGATCATGTCCGCCCCCTCGTACATGCGACGGCACACTTTGCCGAAGTGGCGGACGATCGGACCGCCCTTGTCGCCAAGAGTCGCCTTCATCGACTCCGGCCATAGATCGCAGCAGTAGAGGAACACGGGCGTGTCGGTCCGCCTGCCGTACTCAACAGCGGGAACCGCCATCATCGCAGGGGAAAGCTGGTATGCGAACACGACGTCGAACGACTTGCCGAGTCGCATGACCTCCCGCTCTGCCGATTTCCAAAACGAGTAGTAATTAAGAGTCCTCCAGAGAACGCCAGTGCGACGACCGACCTCAAAGGAGCGGTGAATTCGCACGCCGTTATGCTCCTGGTCGCGATTGCGGCCACGCTTGTACCCCTCAAGCACACGCCCCGGCTCGATACCTGGTACCCCGACGTTGGGCAGCCCACAGAGAACGGTGACCTCGTGACCGCGCGTCACGAGGTCCTCGCATATCGCGGTAATCTGAAACTCCTCCGGCCAGTAGCGCTGGCACACAACCAGTATCCTCACTACCGTGCCCCCTCCCCCGTGCTAACCACGCCGAGGGTCTTGAGGATGATCGATACGTCCAAGCGGACGCTGCGGTGCTCGATGTACTCCATGTCCAGCAGGACCTTCTCGCGCGGCAGCAGGTCGTAGCCGCCGGTCACCTGCGCCAGGCCGGAGAGGCCGGGGCGCACCTTCGTGCGGTAGCCCCAGCCGTGGATGCGCTTCTCGAACTCCTCGCAGAACGCGGGGCGCTCGGGCCTGGGGCCGATGAGGGACATGTCCCCCTTGACGATGTTCCAGAACTGCGGGATCTCGTCCAGGCGCGTCTTGCGCATCACCCTGCCAAACGGCGTGACGCGAGGGTCGTCGCCCTGTGCCCACTGCGCGCCGCGGCTCTCCGCATCTATGTACATGGAGCGGAACTTGTAGACCTTGAAGAGCTTCCCGTCCTTGCCGACGCGCTCCTGCGAGTAGATCGCGGGCCCGGGGCTCTCGCGCTTGATCTTCGCCGCGATAACCACCATGGGGATCGCCAAAATGATGAGCGCGCAACCGCATGCCGCGATATCGAACGCGCGCTTTACGAAGCGATACCCCAAGCCGCCGCCAACCACCGGCTCCTGCAGCTCGATGACATCATCGCCAGGAAGCAACTTCTGCAGCACATCTTCGGGGATGCCGTTCTCCCGCAGCCCAGGCTCATATTTGCCCGCAGTATTCAATTCAGCTGCTTCTTTGCGCATCTCAACACTGATAGCTGTGTCAACTTGACTCAAGACCGGAATCTCGTCATCGAGTCCAGCGCTGGGTGCAGCATCCAACTCAACCCTGTTTCCTAACAATCTCAGCCCCCACCTTGATGAGCTTGGTGCGCCCCATAAGGTGCACCTCTACGTAGGCAAGGCGTTTATGGCGGTCAAGCTTCTTGATCTGCGCCTCGAAGCCAACAAGCGGGCCCTTGGTGATCACCACCTGGTCGCCCTCGATGAAGCCGTACGATGGCTCCACCACATGGCCCTCCCCCGCGCCCGTAAGCGCTTGGAGCCACCGCTCCTCGTCTGCACTCAAAGGGATGATCTTGCCGTCCTGCGCAAGCACCCGCGCAAATGCGGGCGCGCCCCTCACCTGCTGCGCCAACTCGTCGATATCGAGCATCGATGTCCTGAGATACACGTAACCCGGCGTAAGCAGTTCCTCGGTGAACTGCCACGCACCCTTGATCTTTTTGCGGTACCTATACCGCGGCACGAAAAGCTCTGCCCGTGGCGCACCGCCGAGCATGCGCTCGAGCAGCTGCACGGTCTGGCGCTCCCGTCCGGTGGCAACCTGCATGACATACGTTCGCATAGCGCCACCCCTCCACACTTTTAGCGGGCAAGGCTTCGCCACACCAGGTTTACCTGGCTTCGAACAGCTATTCATCCCCTTGAGGGCACAACAAGGCGCACCGGGCGTCCATTGCCTGCCTACAAGATATGTCAACCAGATGGGGGCAAAGAACCGCCCCCCCCCCCTGGCTAGAACGCACCGCGCGCTGCAGCACGCTCCCCACAGGACTCTGTTTGCACAGTTCCCTGTTGCGGAAAGGTCATCGCCCCGACAGTTTTTCTCGGCATAATGCTGCGCCGTTGCCCGACCTGCCCGCAAGAGGAAACTCGCGTACGCTATAGTCTACACTTTAAAGTGTGCCCCCCTCACGGAATACTCGCGACGGGCGCGCTCAAGATATCTATAATGCTCCTCGCGATGCGCGTCGCTTGCAATGAAACTGTAAAGGTTTTCCTCGAACAGGCGCTTTGCTGGCTTTTTCTCCTTGCCCAACCTTCCACCGGCGATGAAATCCGCCGAGGCCTGAAGCTTGCACCCCATCTTCACCAGACGGCGGGCAACATCGATATCCTGCTGCACCGCACGATAGCGCTCCGGGTGCGCGATGATCACGGTATAGCCACGGCCCTGGAGCTCAAAGATCGTTCGCTCGTATTCATTGAACATGAGCTTGTCGGCACGGGTGGAAAGCTCGAGCAGGAACTCGTGCCCGCCGTCGAAGGCAAGGTGATCCACCCATTCCATGCCAAGGTCCATGAGCTTCGCATGGTTGACCTCGAAGCCCATGGTGAGTGGGAAGCCCCCTGCATGCCGTTTGAGCAGCTCGAAGGCATCCCACATGGCGTTATAGTCAAAGTACGGGTCGCGGCAGTGCGGGGTGCACACGATGCTCGTCACGCCCGCGGCACGAGCAGCCTCGAGCATACGAAGGCTCTCGTTCAGGTCGCGGGCGCCATCGTCCACGCCCGGCAGAATATGGCAATGCATGTCGCGCATCTTGTGCACCTCCTAACATGAATCGTAGACACCCGGTGTTTGTGAACCAAATGCCTGCAAAAAGCTACTTACTTACGTGAGAAGCGACTGCTCGTAGCTTGCCCCGCGCGATGGACGTCCACGGGCTTTACCGCCTGCGCAGACGCCGATGCTGCCGCAGCAGCGGTAAACGCCGCCGTCTCGGAAGGCGAGACCTTCTTCTGGGCGGGGCGTTGCTGGCGCGCGGGGGTGGCGGGAACGACCGGCTCGTCACGCACCTCAACGACCGAGCCGCGCTGCTGGGGCAGCTGGGGCCCGTCGGAGACATGCCCCTCGCTCTTGCGAACGCGCTTGCCCTCCTTGTTGTAGTACGCGTAGTAGTACTCGCTGCTCTCGGCCTCACACATGTTCATAATGACGCCGATCACATTTGCATCGGCCTTCTTGAGCTGGTCGTAGGCGTTTTGCAGCTCGGCGCGCTTCACGAAGCGCTCACGCACCACAAGTGCGGTGGCATCGGCAAGCGTGGCGATGATGGCCGCATCGACGAACGTGCCCACCGGCGGCGTATCGATCACCACGTAATCGAAGTCGGACTCCATCTGCGCAACGAGCTTGCGGAAACGCTGGGAGGAGAGAATATCCGCCGGGTTGGGAATATGGGGCTCGCTATCGAGGAAGAACAGGTTGCGATGCGATGTGGCCACGAGAGCCTCATCGAGCTCCACCTGCCCCGAAAGCACGGCATAGATGCCGTGGCGTGCACGCGCGCCAACCATATCGGCAAGCGAGCGGCGGCGCATGTCGCACTCAACGATGAGGGTGCGCTTGCCGCTCGAGGCGATAGCCTGGGCAAGGTTGTAGGCCACGGTCGACTTCCCCTCGTTGGGCACGGACGACGTGAGCACGATGGACTTCACCGGGCGGTCGACGCTGGCGAAGCGAATGTTGGCAAGCAGCGTTTTCGCGGCGTTCTGAACCACGAGGGCATCAGAAGAGGCCTTCTTCTTGCGCGGCATGGCTTATCGCCCTCCCTTCATCTGGGGGATGCGCCCGATCACGGGCAGCTCCAAGAGCTCCTCGACATCCTCGGCACTGCGCACGCGCGTGTCGATGACGTCCATGAGCACCACGATGGCCACCGCGGCGAAAAGCCCCGCCATGGCGGCAACGGCAACATAGAGCATGCGGTTAGGGCCACTCGGCGCCTCCGGCGTGGGAGCCTCGTCGATCACGTTGACGCTCTCGACGTTCATGACTTCCTGTGCCACGTTCGACACGCAGTCTGCGAGCGCGTTCGCGACGTTGGCAGAGCCCTGTGCGTCGGAGCTCGTCACCTGAAGGGTGATCACGCGCGTGGTGCTCTCACTCGTCACCGTGATGTCGTAGCCGCGAAGGTTCGGGAGCCCCAGCTGATCGGCGGCATCGGTCATCACGCGGTCGCTCTGCAGGAGCGTGGCGACGTCGTTTGTGAGCATCTGGCTCGCCGAAAGGTCGCTGGAAAGCGCGGAGCTCGAGTTGCTCCCATCGCTCGAGGCGAGCACGTACATGTCGGTTGTAGCGGTGTACGTGTCGTTCATCATAAGCACGCTGGCAAGGCCCATGGCCACCATGCAGACGATCGGAAGCATGATCACCAGCTTGAGGTGCTTCCGCAAGAGGGTTAAGAGTTCGAGGAGTGTCATCTGTGCCCTTCCGTGTCCTTCCTGTACCTATTCGACGGCAGCAACGTCGTCGGTCGTCATCGCATTCGCGGCAAGATCCTCGTAGTCGCGCGGTGCGGGAGAATTGCTCGCAGCACCCAGATCGGCGTTATCCGCCTGCTCCGAGGGAATCTCGGCCGTTGCGTCGTTAGGATCGAGCCCGGCATCCACGAGCTGCATCATGCGCTTCCACTCGTTGAACATCGTGGCCACATAGCTCACGCCGTCCTGGTTGAGCGTGTAGCTCGGGCAGATGGCGGAATACACCGTGAGTTCTTTGCCGAGGAACTCCTGGGCGTACCCCACGATATCGGTTACCGAGAGGTCGGTGGTAATGCAGTTGGCAAGCTGGCCGATGAGGCCGGGGAGCTCGACAGGCGAGCTCGCGAGCACCTGGCGGATGACCGCCTCGACAATCTGGCGCTGGGCCTGGGCGCGGCCGAAATCGCCGCCGCTCACGTGATAGCGCTCGCGGGCATAGGCAAGCGCCTGCTGGCCATTCAGAAGCTGGTTACCCGCCTCGAAGCTCATGCCGCCGTTGCCTGCAGAGAAGCTCTCGGGAACATCCACCCAAACGCCGCCGAGCATGTCGACGATCTCTTCGAGCTCCTCGAAGTGCACGCTCACGAAGTGCGAGATGGGCACACCGGCGAACTCAGAGACGGCGCGCACCGCCATGGCCGATCCACCATGCGCGTACGCGGCATTGATCTTCTGGGTACTCCCGTTGATGGTGACCATGGTGTCGCGCGGAATGGAGACAAGGCTCACGCTGCCCGACGAGGGGTCCACGCGCGCAAGCATGATGACGTCGCTTCGGCTTCCCGAATCGCTTTCGCGGGCATCGCTGCCCAAGATGAGAACGTAGAACGGGTCGGAAGCCGAGTTTACCGGAGTGAGCTCCTCTTCAAGCTCCTGCCGTTCGGCATCGTCCTTGATGCTCATAGACGAGCCCAGCATGCCGAACCACACGGCGAAGATGGCCACGAAAACGACAACGAGCGCAAGCAGGCTCCCGCAGCCGATGCCGACGTACTTCAGCGCCTTGTGCTTCTTTTTCTTCACACGGCGAAGTTCCTCGCCGCCTGCCGGCTCACCACCAACCGGCTTCACAGGCTCCGCAGCAGGGCCCCCGGCGGCGGGCTTCACGGGCTTGGCAGAGGGCGTCCCTGCAATAGCGGGCCTAACGGGCTTGGCGGTACCGCGCGGCGAGTCTACCGGTCCGGCAGCCGCATTCCGGCCGGCAGACCGTGCCTGGCTTTCGCCCTGCTCGCCCGACGACGTCTTGAAATGCGCACCCCGGGTAGCACCACCCTCGTTGCGGAACGTCGGTTTATCGGCACTTGGCCGCGTACCCTTGCCCTCGATATCCGCCACGATCAATCCGCCTTCCGAACATACCTTTCAATTTTGCGCGAGGTAATAATTAACGCCCCGGCACAATCAATTCGTTAGTGTAACGGTTTTATATGAAAAGTTGTGGGTCCCCCGGTTGTTCTCCAACATTCTTTACATTCATCACGCCCCTACACCCGCCGCGCACCCTAGCTTCATCACGCCCCACCCTCACCACACATGGTTTGCCTTCCCTCGCTATATGGTTAACAATGGGTCAGGGCGAACAGCCCCCGGCCTGCCAGCGGAACGGCAAAGGAGAGTCATGGTCACATCCGAGCGCTTCGATCGGCACGCCAAGTACCTGAGGCTTCTATCCGAGCACTTTCCCACGCAGCAAGCGGTTTTCACCGAGATCATCAATCTCCAGGCCATCCTTAACCTGCCTAAGGGCACGGAGCACTTCATGAGCGACCTCCATGGCGAGTACGAGGCGTTCATGCACATCCTCAACAACTGCTCGGGCGTGGTGCGCGAGCACGTCGACGAGATTTTTGGCAACAGCCTCTCCGACCAGGAAAAGGCCGACCTCTGCACGCTCATCTACTATCCTCACGAGAAAATCGCCCTGGTGCACGATGCCCACCGCGATTCGCCCACGTGGTACAAGACCATGCTCGACGAGCTCATCGCCGTGGCGCGCCGTCTTTCGAGCCGCTACACGCGCTCAAAGGTACGCAAGGCCATCCCGCATGAATACGCCTACATCATCGACGAGCTCCTGCACACGCATCCCGACGAGAACAACTACCGCGTGCGGTACCACGAGCGCATCATCGACTCGATTCTCGAGACCGGCTCTACGGAAGACTTCATCTCGTCGCTCGCCGAGCTCATCAAGCGCCTCGCAGTGGACCACATACATCTGGTGGGCGACATCTTCGACCGCGGCGGCGGCGCGGCAAAGATCATGGACCGCCTGCTGCTCTGCACGCACCAGCGGTTGGACATCCAGTGGGGCAACCACGATATCCTCTGGATGGGAGCGGCCGCGGGCGAGGAGGCGTGCGTCATCTCGGTGCTGCGCAACAACCTGCGCTACGGGAACTACGAGATCCTCGAGAACGATTACGGCATCTCCCTGCGCGAGCTCGTCTCGTTCGCCGATCGAACCTATCGCGCGGGCGAGCGCATCACGCCGCTCATGAAGGCAGTGAACGTGCTGCTCTTCAAGCTGGAGGGACAAATCATCCAGCGCCACCCGGAATTCGATATGGAGGGCCGCCTCCTTTTGGAGAACATCGACCTTAAGGCGGGAACCGTCCGCCTCGAGGATGGCACGTGGCCGCTTGCAACGCGCGACTTCCCTACCCTCGACCACGAGCACCCGTACGAACTTACCGCGTCTGAGCAGCGCATCGTCGATAAGCTCGTTTCGGAATTCACCGGTTCCGATCACCTCCGCCGCCATGTTGAGTTCCTGTTCCGCCATGGGTCGATGTATCTCGTGCGGAACGGCAACCTGCTCTTCCACGGATGCGTTCCCATGAACGAAGACGACACCTTCGCCAGCATGAATTGCGAAGACACCTGGAGAAGCGGCCGCGATTACCTCGACTTCTGCGACCGCATCGCCCGCCGCGCTTGGCGCGACCACGACCGTGCCGCACTCGACTGGCTCTGGTACCTGTGGATCGGGTATCGCTCCCCCGCATCGGGCCGCTATGTAAAGACCTTCGAGCGCTCCTACCTTGAGGACCAGACGACGTGGGCGGAGCCCATGGACCCCTACTTCACCCTCACGCACGAGGCAACGGCGTGCGATGCCGTTCTGCGCGAATTTGGCGTGGAGCCCGAGCACGGACACATCATCAACGGGCACACGCCGGTGAAGACGAAAAGCGGCGAAAAGCCCATACGCGCCGGAGGCAAACTGCTTGTGATCGACGGGGGCTTTTGCAGCGCCTACCATCCGCGCACGGGCATCGCCGGCTATACGCTCATATCGAGCTCGCGCGGCATGCGGCTCAAGGCGCACGAGGCCTTTACCACCGTTGCCGCGGCGATCGAGCGCAACGCCGACATCCAGAGCGAGACTGACCACTTCGCCCGCGCGGAGCGGCCCATCATGGTGAGCGACACGGATACCGGCGCAGAGATTCGCGACCAGATCCAAGATCTCCGCCTGCTCCTCGACGCCTATCGCACCGGCGCCCTCGAAGAGCGCTAGCGCGCGGGCACCCGCCGGCCAGACGTGCTAGAATCCAGCACGGCCGCTTCAAACGCACGCTTTACCTTGGAGAAGGGCGCCATGCGCAAGCTCATCGAACAGATTATGAAATTCGGCGTCGTGGGCATCATCGCATTCGTCATCGATTTCGGCGTGATGGTGTTCCTCACCGAGGTGTTCGGCATCGACCCCGTTATCTCGGCAACGGTATCGTTCATCATCTCCGTGATCTTCAACTACGCCGCGAGCATGCGCTACGTGTTCAGCCACCGCGAGGGCATGAGCCGCACGCGCGAGTTCATTATCTTCGTTGTGCTCTCCGCCATTGGCCTGGGCATCAACGACCTGCTCATCTGGGCTGGAACCGACCTCGCCTCCTTCGATTACCGCCTCGTGAAGATCTTCGCAACCGCCGTGGTCATGGTTTGGAACTTCGTGACCCGCAAGATCTTTCTCGAGGGAGAAGAGTCATGAGAGCGACCCGTGGCAAATCTCGCCTGAGATGGATGCGGGCCCGCAGCTCGCTCCGCTTGTCCCGAATTGCGGCCTGAGACGGACCAAATGCGCAGATTTCGCGTCGCTTCCGTGCATTCTTAATAAAATCGTTCGCCTAAGCTTACAAATCGTTGATAAATCACTATAGTATGCAATCGAAAACGACGCGCCGTTCCATGCGGTGTGCCTCTGCGATTTGGAGTGATTACGTGCGCGACGCGCTCAACAAGACTTCGACACAGCAATTCATGAAGTTCGCTGCGGTGGGGATTTTCTCCTTCGTGGTCGACTGGCTGCTGCTCGTCATCTTGACCGAGGGCTTTGGTATCGACTACCTCGTCAGCACCACGGTTTCCTTCCTTGTATCCGTTTCGCTTAACTATGCCCTGAGCATGAAGTACGTCTTCGAGCACCGCGACGACATGAGCCGTAAACGCGAGTTCACGATCTTCGCCATCCTGTCTTGCATCGGGCTCGGCCTCACCGACGTGCTCATGTTCGCCGGCGTCACCATCTTGAACATCGCCTACCAGGCTATGAAGGTCATCGCTACCTTCTGCGTTACCTGGTACAACTTCTTCACTCGCAAGAAGTTCCTCTCTGCAACGAATTAAATAACGACTTTTGGTAGCTGCGGCTTTTGGTAGCTGCGCCTTTTGCTTAACCCACCTGCACGGTGTCGCTGGCGCTCCTTGGCTAGGGAGGCGCTGATTATTGGGGGGCTGGAGACGTCCGACCAAGCGAGATTTCAGCTTTTGGGCACTTCCTGACGCGGCGGGCGGGCACAGGCGAGCGAGCGGAAAGGGAAAGCGCAGCTCAGACGGCCAGCGCTCTCCCGGATGCGGCGTTGCTACTCGGGCACTCTGCCACAAAGTGCCCAAAAGTTGAAATCCCGATCGCCCCGGTGATGCAATCAACGTCTCTCTAGGACCGGGCGCCGCGCGTCACCGTCGCTCGCTTCCTTGGGAACGCCGGGCGCCTCCTACCAGATTCACGTGCCGTTCGTCCCAAATTGTCTCGAACACCCCCGGAACCTTAACCTTAAAGGTGAGGTTGAAACTCCATCGTTTCTTAACGATTCGCCAAACGTGCAGGTGAAGGCTTATGTTAAACCTTCAACTTGAACCTTAAGGATTGGGAGAGGGGTTATTAATAAGAAATCGCATACTATAATCGCTTCTGCGTTTCAGGCAAGCAGAATGTCGAGGACATATATGCGTGATACACATCGTTCGATCGTCCGCGTGATCGCCAACCGGCCCGCCCGCGCTATCACCTGCGCCGTGCTCGCCGTCGCTCTCACTGCGGCACCCGTGCTCTCCCCCACCATTGCTTTCGCAGTTTCCGAGGAGACGCAGGCGGAACTCGATTCGGCGAACCAGAAGGTCGACGACTCCATGTCGGCTTACAACGACGCGATTGCCAAGCTCGAGACCCTGCAGGCTCAGATTGACGAGAACACCGCCGCCATCGAGCAACTTGAGCAGGAGATTCCCGAGAAGCAGCAGGCAGCAAGCGACGCCATGCGCGAGATGTACAAGTACCAGCAGGGATCCAACCAGCTGGTGGGCGTCATGGTCGGCTCGAGCAGCCTGAGCGATTTCATCACCTCAAGCACCTACATGAGCCAGATCCAGGACTCCAATAGCCAGACGATCGAAGAGCTCAACGACATGCAGGCCGAACTCGAGCAGAAGCGTACTGAGCTTGAAGAGCAGAAGAAGCAGCTCGAGGAGGAGAAGCAGAAGGCCGCCGATGCGCTTGCGGCCGCGCAGCAGGAGCGCCAGCAGGCGCAAGCGCAAGCTGAAGCCGAGACCGCAGCCGAGCTCGCGGCTGCCGCCGCGGACACGAATCCCGGCGAGGGAACCGGTGTGAGCGGAGAGAACCCGTACAGCAACGCCACCGAGAGCGGTCAGGAAGCCAACGTCGTGGTCACCCCCGGTGTTGATTGGACCGTGTCGAGGGAAGAGTTCATCGCTGAGTGGACCGGGCGCATCGATGCCTATCTGGCCGGTTCGCCGCTTGCCGGCTATGGCGCCACGTTTGCTGCCGCCGCCTGGGACTACGGCGTAGACCCGCGCTGGTCGCCCGCCATCTCCTGCATCGAGAGCAGCAAGGGCACCTACTGCGCCAACTCTCACAACGCGTGGGGCTGGACCGCCTCTGGCGGCGGTTTCCGCTCCTTTGGCAGCTGGGAAGAGGGCATCACCGCGCACGTGCGCTACCTTAAGAACATGTACGGCACGACCCTTACCGTTGCCGCAGCCAAGCGTTACTGCCCGCCTACCTGGCAGGACTGGTACAACAAGGTCGGTTCTGAGATGAACCGGATTTAACGTAGCTGCATATCGTACTGAAGACCAAGAACGGGTGTCCAAAGTCGACGTCTTTGCCGGGCAACTTTCGGACACCCGTTGTTTTTTCGCGCGAGATTCGGGCGCTGCGCTATGCCACCGCGGACTTGGGCTTCGGGCGAATGGCGCCGCGGTCGCAGCGGTTGCCCCAGGAATCGATAAGATCCTGGTCGCGATACACGCACACAATCTCGCAATGGTTAGCGCAATGTCCGCACACGACCTCTCGCGTGCGGAACTCGAAATCGTCGATGTTGAACATGAAGGGCTCGCTCCGCAGCACCGGGGCATCGGCGGCGAGAAGCGCGGCACCGAAGCACCCCATGAGGTGCCCGTCGGGGTCCACGATCACCTTCTGGCCGAGCGCATCTTCGAACGCGCGCACCACGCCCACGTTCTTCGATACGCCACCCTGGAACACCACCGGAGCCTCGATCTTCTTCCCTTTGCCAACATTGTTAAGGTAGTTCGTTGCCACGGCACGGCACAGCCCAGCAATAACATCTCGCTTCTCGTAGCCAACCTGCAGCTTATGCACCAAGTCGCTCTCAGCGAAGACCGTGCACCGCGCCGCGATGTTCGCGGGCTTATCGGAGGTAAGCGCTATCTCGCCGAACTCCTCCACCTCGACGCCCAGACGGTGCGCCTGGCTCGAAAGGAACGAACCGGTGCCGGCGGCGCACAGCGTATTCATGGCATAGTCCACAGCGATACCGTTCTCGATGCAGATGATCTTCGAGTCCTGGCCGCCGATCTCGAGAATCGTACGCACATCCGGATGCAGGAAGGTGGTACCCACCGCATGGGCCGTGATCTCGTTCTTGACCACCTGCGCCTCGAGCATCGCGCCAACGAGGCGGCGCGCCGAACCGGTGGTGCCGATTGACATCACGTGCACCTCATCCAGGTCGATCTGGCCTTTAAGGTCGTCGACAACACGGCGCACAGCGCCCGAGGGGTCGCCCTCGGTCCATAGACAGCTTCGCGCGATGATCTTCTTGTTCTCGTCGATCACCACGCCCTTGGTGGAGATGGAACCGGTATCGATACCGAGATATGCCTTCATGAACGGACCTTTCTCATCGCAATCATGTCGTAGAACGCCTCGAGGCGCGTATCCAAACCCGCGTCCGAGGTCTGCGTGTCGAAGGTGAGGAAGAGCACCGGGATATGGTAGTCGCGTCTCAGGCGCTGCAGAACGGGCATCACGTCGATCTCCGGGGTGCACCCCGCGCTCTTGAAAAGCGCGCGGGATGCCGATGCGCCTGATATCGGCAAGGTCGGCGCGCTGGCCAAACTCCAGCTTCACGGTTTCCTCCCAACGAAATTCGCAAAGTGCCATTGTGCGCCTAACAAATTGCTTGGATTGACGTTTCGTCGGTAATGTCAATTAGACAAATAGGCTCGCGATCACGCCGATTGCAAAAGCAAATATAAGGTAAATGCAATAATTCCGAGCATCTCGCCGCCGCGGGCGAGCGGCAAGGCGCGGCGCCACGCAGGCAAGGCTCCTGCGGTCGACCATGAGGTACAGAATACCGAGCACGATTGGCAAGCAAAGAACATAGGTGATGTACGCCGCATACCAGAAGGGATACATCTGCCCGTTGATGGGTCCACCCACCTGCTGAGTAGCGATGACGATGAAAAGCAGCGCGATGAACGCGAGCAGGATATTCCACGCATGCCCCATCGCGACCGTATGCATGCGCCGCGCGAACGCTCGCATGCGTTTCGCAAGGTCCGCGGTCGACTGAAGCCGTTGCCGTGGCGATGATGCTTGAGATGAAGCACGCGAGCCCGTGTTCAGGGCTGTGTGGTTGCCGCCTGCGAAGCTGCTCGCTTCCGGGGCCGTGCGGTTGCCGTCTGCGCCGCTGCTCGCTGCTGGGGCCGTGCGGCTCTCGCCCGCAGCGCCGCTCGCTGCCGGGGTGGTGCGGCTCTCGCCCTCAGCACCGCTCGCTGCCGTGTCTTTCCCATCAAACGCGGCGAGATCGCCGCGTGCCGCGTGCTCGCCGCGAACTGCGTGCCCGCCAGAAGCGGCCCTCTCTCCCCGCGCGCCGCGCCGGGCAAACGCGGTGCAGAATGCCTCGGCGCTCGCAAAGCGACGTCCCGGATCGAACGACGTTGCCTGCAGAATCGCATCGGCATACTGCCCCGTCACGCCTGCACGCGCTAAAGACTCCGCGCTCGGCTGCCCGTGGGCCTCTTCGCCCGTAATGCAGAAGAGGGCGATCATGCCGAGCGCATAGATGTCGCTCCGCACGCTCGTCTGCCCAAAGCCATACTGCTCAGGCGGAGCATACGATCGCGTGCCGAACCGAACGGTATCCGCAGCTGCCCCCTCGCGATACCGCCGTGCGATGCCGAAGTCGATGAGCGTCGCGGAAAGCCCTGAAGGACCCTCAGACACGATGATGTTCGCCGGCTTGAGGTCTCGATGGACGACAGGGGGATCAAAGGCCTTATGGAGCTCCGCCACAGCAGCACACACCGCAGGAACCACGCTCAGCGAAAGCTCGAGCGAGGGGCCTGCATTGTTTACGAAGGCGTCGAGAGTCTCGCCCGGTATGAACTCGGACACCACGACGAGCTCTCTACCCGTTTTATAGCATTCAACGATTCTGGGCACGTGGGCAAACCGCGCACCGGAGCACTGGGCTTCGTAGAGCCCCTGATACGCCATGCCCACGCCGAGGGAAAGATCGATGCGCTTGCGCACGAAGGGGCCGAGCGCGCCCCGTTCGCCCCTTCGAACTGCACGAGCTCCGTGATGGTTCCCGCCTGACCGGCGACGGAGGGATCCGCGCCCATGCGCGCCACCGCGCCCAGCGGACGTACCACGCGATAGCAATCATCACGCGCAACAGCGGCGAGGTAAGCGCCGAGTTCGTCGCGCTCAGCTGCGCGCCCCGATTCGGGCCGAGGGTCGCTGCCCGTTGGAATGTCGTGCGGTTTGATCATGGGTCCATCGTACCAAAGGAGGCGGCACTCGATTATCTAAGGAGACGCTGATTCCGTCGTCAAGAGCGATCGGATTTTCAGCTTTTGGGCACTTTGGAGCATAGGTCCCGAGTAGCCATGCCGCATCCGGGAGAGCGACGGCCGCCTGAACTGCGCCTTTTCCTCCCCCTCCATCTCCCGTACCTGCCCGCCGCGTCAGGAAGTGCCCAAAAGCTGAAATCGCGATGGGGCGGATGGCTTCGGCGTCGAAACGTACGTCAAACAGCCGGCATCTCCCTAGCTTACGAGCGTCTCCTCACCGAAGCGGTATAGTTCTTCGTCGGTACGGGTGAGGCCCATACCACGGTCGATGCAAAAGAGGATGATGGCGTCTCGCCGGTCCTTGCAGTAGAGCTCGTTTGCGCCAGCCGCCTTGAGCAGCCGGTTGGTCTCGACCAAATCGCACCCGAGCGCGAACGCGAGCTGCAGCACCTTATCGCGCGTAGGGTTACGCTGCCCCTTAAAGATCTGATAGCCGAAGGTCTCGTTGATACCAGCCTCGCGCACCACATCCGCGCGGCGAAGGCCCTTCTCGGCAAGCAGCTGGTTCAGGTACTCGGAAAGCGTTCGATGGCCGATGTTATGCGCCTCGGTAAACTCGATGGGGCTCGAGACAGTGAGTAGCTCATGCAGCAGTTCATCAGTGAGGGGCTCTTCCGCAGACGTGATTGCGGAGCCGCTCACATGCGCGCCCGCACCCTGATATGCGCTACTCTGCGAAGCACCCGCCTCCGAAACTCCCACATTCATCTTCCACGTCATCGACTTCGCCCCTCGCCGCGACCGCTCCGTCTCTTCCTGCCCTACCATACCCCTTCTCGCCCGTTTCTGAGCGCGCGACCGGGCACGCGTCTCACGCACCCGGTCGCGCCCACGATCCTCCGTCCGCGGGTGTAGGGTAAGCGGGCGCTTACCTTGGTCCATATAGCCGTCTTTCGCCACTCGATTAGAGGTTCGCGATAGCGTAATCCGCTTCTTCTTGCGTAAACTTTTCACCATATTCGGAGGTAAGTTGGTCGCGAATCGCCTCGGAGGACATGCTCATCGTCTCCTGATACTCCCGAGCCTTGGCCAACGCGTTCGCATTCCAGTCTGCCTGAATGTTGTCGACGGCGTATTGGGCCTCCTCGGAAGTGAATTGCTCTCCGTACTCAGACGTCAGTTGATCGTAAATACCCTGCTTCGACATGTACATGGTTTCACTGTAGTCCTCAGCTTTAGCAAGGGCGTTCGCATTCCAGTCCGCCTCAACATGATCGACGGCGTATTGCGCTGCCTCAGGTTCAAACTGCCCACCGTATTCAGAAATGAGCTGGTCATAGATCCCCTGCTTTGACATGTGCATAGAATCGCTGTACGTCTGCGCCTGATTGAGCGCCGAGACGTAGTCGGCCGGCACATCGGGCTCCGGGGCCTGCTCTTCGGCCGAATTCTCTTGCGTAGTTTGCTGAGCCTCAGGCTGCACTTCCCCATCCTTGGAGTTACCGTTTCCAGCAGACCCGAATGCCGCAATCGCGACCACCACCACGATGATGATTAGGATTATCTTTCCCTTGCCCTTTTTCATGCTTGCCTCCAAATCAATTACGCAGCTACAAAAAGCTGCCAGACCGCATGGCATATTCTGAGGAATCGCAGAGGCGATTTCATTAGCTGGGAGCTAAGGGGGGCGCCATTTCTGCTTTACAACGCCGCGCACTCCAATCTGAACCTGCGCTACACTCCGCGCAGGAGAAGTCGGGAAAACCGATGCAGGTGCCGCGCTGCCAAAAACCTCTCGGATCGAGGCTGCATCGCCGCCATAGGACAAGGTTTCAACTTTTGGGCACTTTAGATGGTCCTGGCAAAGTATGGGCACTCAGAGCAAGCCTTCTACCTGGTCTTTTCGCGAGAGCCAACCACTTGATACTTTGAGATACGTCCCGCAAGTGCCCAAAAGTTGAAAGTCGATGTATCAAGCCCCGGAAGATCGATTAATCGAGCTCCGGATACAAAGCACCTCGTCGCAAAGACGAACCAGCAACGATGGTTTCCGGGGCATACGCACGAAACAAGCACTAACTTCAAATCAATTGAAGCGCTTTAATTTGCCGAAGACAAGAATTCTGCCGTTTACCGAGCTATATCTTGCTAGAATTGCGGATGTAGGGTAAGTCACCAGTCACAAGGAGAGACACATGGTGAAAAAGCCAACGGTTACGGCAGCCCCTGAGGTCGTCGACTCGGTCGAGGCTTTCGAGGCCAAGCTCGCGCAGGTGCGCGAGGCCCAGAAGGTCTTTGCAACCTACACGCAAGAGCAGGTTGACGAGATCTTCTACCAGGCGGCCATGGCCGCCAACAAGGCGCGCATCCCGCTCGCCAAGCTCGCGGTCGAGGAGACCGGCCGCGGTGTGCTCGAGGACAAGGTCATCAAGAACCACTATGCCGCCGAGTACATCTACAACGCCTACAAGAACACCAAGACCTGCGGCGTCATCGAGCACGACGAAGCCTACGGCATCACCAAGGTGGCCGAGCCCATCGGCATCGTCGGCGCGGTAATCCCCACCACCAACCCCACCTCCACCGCGATCTTCAAGTGCCTCATCTGCCTGAAGACCCGCAACGCCATCATCATCTCCCCGCACCCGGCGGCTGCCCAGTGCACCATCGCCGCCGCCAAGCTCGTGCTTGAGGCCGCCGTCAAGGCCGGTGCCCCCGAGGGCATCATCGGCTGGATCGACAAGCCGACGCTCGAGCTCACCAACAAGCTCATGAGCGAGGTCGACATCATCCTCGCCACCGGTGGCCCCGGCATGGTCAAGTCCGCCTACTCCTCGGGCAAGCCCGCCCTGGGCGTGGGCGCCGGCAACACCCCCGTCGTGATCGACGAGACCGCCGACATCCTGAACGCCGTGAACTCCATCATTCACTCCAAGACTTTCGACAACGGCATGATCTGCGCGTCCGAGCAGTCCGTGACCGCGCTCGATTCCGTCTACGACCAGGTGAAGGCAGAGTTCCAGCGTCGTGGCTGCTACTTCGTGAAGAAGGGCAAGGAGCTCGAGGCCCTGCGCGAGGCCATGTTCAAGAACGGCGCCCTCGATCACCGCATCCCGGGCATGCCTGCCGCCAAGATCGCCGAGCTCGCCGGCATCGAGGTTCCCGCCAAGACCAAGATCCTCATCGCCGAGGTCACCTCTACCGACCCGGCCAAGGAGGAGTTCAGCCACGAGAAGCTCTCCCCCGTTCTCGCCATGTACCATGCGAAGAACTTCCAGGAGGCCGTGGACAAGGCCGAGCACCTCGTGCTCGCCGGCGGCCCGGGCCACACCGCCTCGCTCTACGTGCACCCCGCCGAGAAGGAGAAGATCGCGATCTTCCAGGAGACCATGAAGGCCTGCCGTATCGTGATCAACACGCCTTCCAGCCAGGGCGGCATCGGTGACCTGTACAACTTCGCCATGGCGCCGTCGCTCACGCTGGGCTGCGGCTCCTGGGGCGGCAACTCCGTGTCCGAGAACGTAGGGGTGAAGCACTTGCTGAACATCAAGTCCGTGGCGGAGCGCCGCGAGAACATGCTGTGGTTCCGCGCTCCCGAGAAGGTCTACTTCAAGAAGGGCAGCACGCCCGTCGCGCTCGACGAGCTCGGCCGCGTCATGGGCAAGAAGCGCGCCTTCATCGTCACCGACCAGTTCCTGTACAAGAACGGCAACTGCAAGGCCATCGAGGCCAAGCTCGACGAGATGGGCGTTGCGCACGACGCGTTCTACGACATCCAGCCCGACCCGCGTCTGCAGGACGCCGAGCGCGGCGTTGAGCGCATGCGCCTGTTCGAGCCCGACCTGATCATCGCCGTGGGCGGCGGCTCCGCGATGGACGCCGGCAAGATCATGTGGCTCATGTACGAGCACCCGGAGGCGAACTTCGAGGATATGGCCATGGACTTCATGGACATCCGCAAGCGCGTCTTCACCTTCCCCGAGATGGGCAAGAAGGCCTACTTCGTCGCCGTGCCGACCTCCTCTGGTACCGGCTCCGAGGTGACCCCGTTCGCCATCATCACCGACGCCGAGACCGGCATCAAGTGGCCGATCGCCGACTACGCGCTGCTGCCGAACATGGCCATCGTTGACGTTGACAACGCCATGACCGCGCCCAAGGGCCTCACCTGCGCCTCGGGCATCGACGTCATGACCCACGCCATCGAGTCCTTCGTCTCCATCATGTCCTCCGACTACACCAAGGGCCTCTCCATGCGCGCTGCCAAGCTCGTGTTCGAGAACCTGCCCGCGGCCTACGAGAAGGGCGCTGCCGACCCGCATGCTCGCGAGGAGATGCACAACGCCTCCTGCCTCGCCGGCATGGCCTTCGCGAACGCCTTCCTCGGCGTGAACCACTCCATGGCCCACAAGCTCGGCGCTTTCCACCACCTGCCCCACGGCCTGGCCAACGCCGTCATCCTCACTCGCGTGATGCGCTACAACGCCGCCGAGAAGCCGGTCAAGATGGGCACCTTCTCGCAGTATCAGTATCCGCACGCGCTCGCCGACTACGCCGACCTCGGCCGTTACTGCGGCTGCACCGGCAAGGACGACCGCGAGGTGTTCGAGAACTTCATCCAGAAGCTTGAGGACCTCATGGATACCATCGGCATCAAGAAGACCATTGCCGAGTACGGCGTGGACGAGAAGTACTTCCTCGAGACCCTCGACGAGATGAGCGAGCAGGCCTTCAACGACCAGTGCACCGGCGCCAACCCGCGCTACCCGCTCATCAGCGAGATCAAGGAGCTCTACCTCGACGCTTACTACGGCCGTGAGCCGCAGTCCTACGAGGCGTAAGCACTGATCGCTTCCTGAACGCATCTTCGTTCACCTAACGTTACGCGCCGTTCGCCGTCAAAGCGAGCGGCGCGTTTCGTATCTGGGTACCATTAAGTCAGGTTCACCCTAGTGAAAGGACGGTTGCGTAATGATTCTCCCTGAGACCAAGACTGAGCTTGTCCGTCGCGGCAACAAGGTCGTTTACGACCTGGGCGATAAGATCGCCAAGGTGTTCAACGAGACCAAGCCCGTCTCCGACGTGTTCAACGAGGCGCTGAACCTCGCCCGCATCAATGAATGCGGAATCCGCTCGCCGAAGGCACTCGAGGTCACTAAGCTCGAAGGCGATGAAGCCGGCTGGGCGCTCATCACCACCAAGGTCCCCGGCGTCACCCTCGCCGAAAAGATCGAGGCCGAGCCCCAGCGTTTTGGCGAGTACCTTGAGCAGTTCGTCGATCTGCAGATCGAGATTCACGGGTACACGTCTCCCCTCCTCAACCGCCAGGGTGACAAGTACGCCCGCATGATCAACTCGCTCGAGGCGATTAATGCGACCACACGCTACAACCTCCTCGAGCGCCTGGACGGCCTCAAGAAGGGCACCGCGGTGTGCCACGGCGATTTCAACCCCTCGAATGTGATCGTGAGCGAAGACGGCACGCTCTCGGTGTGCGACTGGGCACATGCCACCCAGGGCGCTCCCGCGGCAGACGTCGCCATGACCTATCTGCTCTTCTCGCTGACGAGCAAGGAGCAGGCGGAGGCTTACCTCGATACGTACTGCGAGCGCGCCGACATGGCCAAGCAGATCGTGCGTCAGTGGCTGCCCGTCATCGCCGCCTCCGAGCTCGCGCGCAAGCGCAAGGTTAACGAGGAGTTCCTGATGAGCTGGGTTGATGTGTTCGATTACCAGTAAGGCGTAAGCTCCCGACGGAAGCCCCGCTTCCCTCTTCGCTGGTCCTCGGAACACGGCTTTGCCGTGTTCCTGCGGAATCGCTCAGAGGGAAGCGGGGCTTCCTGCGTTTACGGCTGGAATCTCAGTGGATGGGGCCGCGGCGTTATTGGGCGGCATCGTTGCGCTCGCCGCGTGCAGTGGAGCTGAGGCGGCAACGGGGGGGCATCGCTGCGCTCGCCCCCAAGAAATATCAGGGTTGGGTAAGGATTGCATATTTAATGCGTTAAGCAATAGTTATATTCGTTGATTTGAATAAGCATTGAAATGGACGGAAACGGCGCTGGTTTCATATCCAAATTTCGCGCGAAATCGGTCTTTCTTCCTTGCATTTAGGGGTGTCTATTCTCAACCGTGCTGGTAGAGCGGGTTACGGCAAGCCTTATACCAGGCGTGCTAGAGAAACGCACCGACAAAATCCATGATGAATAACCGATTTAGCGCAAATTTGGTTAGTGGGGCTGGCGAGAGGGGGGTCACTAAACCGGAAAGCCGGCTGATCAAGCACCAGCGAAGTAGCCTTTGAAGGCCCAGGCGGCAATGACGCCCTCGTGGCACTTAATGGCAGCGCCGTCCGAGTCGATCACGTTGGAAACTCCAAGATCAGAAAGGAGCGCGACGCGCTTGTGATCGAGGTTCCAGCGCATACCCCGCTCGGAGACGACCGCCTCCACTGAAAGGGGGATGAACGTGAATCGCTCATCGCGATGGCCGACAAGTTCCCAGCAATCCCCCGCCTTGAGGATACGCTGCACAAACGAATCTTCCCAGACTTCAACGTAACCGCTATATGCAGCGAGGCGGCCGAGTACTGCGAGGGCATGATCTGGCGCGCCACCCGACATGCACGTACACCGCAGGTTGGCATCGGGCCAGCGGCGGGCAACCTCGGCGAGGGCCAGCCCCAGATCGGTATCGTCTTTATGGGGGTCGTAGCGCACCACATCGAAGCTGTGGGCAAGGCGCTCCCCCGCTACATCAACGGGAGCTTGGGAGGCATCCGGCTCAACGGCGCCCTCGGCAGCTCGAACGAGCTCGGCGCCGGCAGGGCTCACCGAATCAGCGTCTCCGCAGAAAAGATCGCACCTTATACCCGCTGCAAGTAGGGCATCAAGCCCGCGGTCGATTGCAATGACGGCAGAGCAATCTTTCGCCGCACGCCGCAGAGTATCGCCAGACGAGGGTTCGGGAGATCCTCCCACGAGCAGGACACGGTGCGTCATGAGCGCCCTTCCGCATCAAGGGAGAGGCTGTCACCCGCATGAGAGGAAGCCGGGTATTCCGCGATGCGTTTCAGTGAAAGCTCCTTGAATGAATCAATTGCGATATCCGCAAGGGAGAACACCTCTTCACGCGTGCCGCGCCCAGCGGGGTCAAAGATGCCTACCGTGTTGTAGCCCGCACGGCCCGCACTGAGCAAACCGAAGGGAGCATCCTCGAACACCCAGACATCGGAGCGGCTCACGTCGGCAAGGTTGCAGCGCTCGCAGGCGCGACGCAGGGCAAGATCGTACACATCGGGGTGCTCCTTCGAGCGACCCGCCTCACCGGTGGTTGTTACCTCGGGGAAAAACCGATCAAGCCCGTTGGCAGAAAGCCCCAGACGAACCAGATGAGCCGGCGTCGAAGTGGCGATAGCAAGAGCGATGCCCGCCTCTGATGCCGATTCGAGAAAGTCCACCACGCCGGGAAGAACCACGATGTTCTGAGAATACTCCTGCTCAAGCATGTCGTTAAAGCGATCGCGCACCTCTTTGCCGGAATTCCCAACGCCCCAGGTCTCGTGATATGCCGCGCACTCATCCTCGAAAGACAGATGCTCGAACCGGGCAAAATCATCGGGCGTGGTTTCGACGCCGTACGATGCAAGCAGCTTGGGTTGGCAGCTTAGCCACATGCCCATAGAGTCGAGCAGGGTGCCGTCGCAGTCGAACACGAACACCGGGGGATACGCCATAGCTCGGGCCTTCCAATCTTCGCACGGGCGCGCGGCGCCCCAGCAGGTCACAAACGCCGCCATGGTACCACACCGAGCCCGTGGCAAGGTTAGGAGAACGCAAGCATCGGGGTATATTTCAGCCAACGGCACGCCTACGAAACAATAGCTACCGCCCCTCGGCTTACCGGGTAGACAGAGCTCCTCCGGTGGTATCCTAGACACGTCCAGGTTCCACTTGCCTCTGCTCGTGGAACAGAATCGATCGTTATGCTGAGGCACTCCGGAACCCGCGACAACTCTATCGATGGCGGTACGCCGCCCTGACGATTGGAAGTGCGCGTGAAGAAGAGCGAAGCGACCCCGAAGACGTCTGCCTCCGGCACTGCAACTTCGGCTGGTCAGGAACCGTGCCTCATCATCACCGAAAACGATAGGTATATGTTTGCCGCCGGCACCTGGCAGCGCAGCTGGGAGAAGCTCGGCGCCCACCCCGATGTCCAAGAGGGTGTGAACGGCTGGCATTTCGCCGTCTGGGCGCCCGACGTGAAATCCGTCCATGTAGTGGGCGACTTCAACGATTGGAACCCCACGGCGAACCCGCTCTCCCCGCTTGAATCGAGCGGCATCTGGCAGGGCTTCGTGAGCGGGCTCGTGGAGGGCGACCTCTACAAGTTCGTGATCGAGACGAACGACGGGCGCATGCTCTACAAGGCCGATCCGTATGGCTTCTACGCCGAAGATGTTCCGGGCACCGCATCGCGCCTCATGGACCTCAAAGGGTACCAGTGGGGCGACGACGCCTGGCTCGAAGAGCGCCGCGCGCACAACCACATGGAGCGCCCGCTCAACATTTACGAGGTTCATCTGGGCAGCTGGAAACGCCATGGCAACGAGCCGCAGGGCGACCCCGATGAGAACGGCAACTACCCCGGCCCCGGGGACCCCTTCCCCGCTCAGCGCGGCACCTACTACTCTTATGACGACCTCTCGGTCGAGCTCGTCGACTACGTGCGCGACATGGGCTATACCCATATCGAGGTCATGCCTGTCATGGAGCACCCCTTCGATGGTTCCTGGGGCTACCAGCCCACGGGCTACTACGCGGCGACCGCGCGCTACGGCACGCCCAAGCAGTTCATGCATTTCGTCGATGCCTGCCATGAAGCCGGCATCGGGGTGATCCTCGACTGGGTGCCTGGCGGCTTCTGCGCCAACGACGAGGGTCTCGCCACCTTCAACGGCAAGATGCTCTTCGAGCGCGAGATTCACCCGAACTGGGGAACGCATAAGTTCGATTTTGGACGCGGCGAGGTACGCAGCTTCTTGGTCTCCAACGCCCTGTTCTGGCTCGAGAACTTCCATGCCGACGGCATCCGCATGGACGGCGTCTCGAGCATGCTTTACCTCAACTTCGGCGTGGATGATCCCGGCCAAAAGAAGTTCAACAAGTACGGCACCGAGGAAGACCTTGATGCATCGGCATTCATTCGCCAGGTCAACGCTGCCGTGGGCCGTGAATTCCCCGATGTCATGATGATCGCCGAGGAGTCGACCGCCTGGCCGCTCGTGACCTACCCGCCCGAGGAGGGCGGCCTGGGCTTCCACTACAAGTGGGACATGGGCTGGATGAACGACACCCTGCACTATATGCAGACCGATTTTCCCTGGCGCCCGGGCAACCATCGCATGCTCACCTTCTCGATGATGTACGCGTTCAACGAGAACTTCATCTTGCCGCTTTCGCACGACGAGGTTGTCAATGGCAAGTGCTCGCTCATCGGGCGCATGCCGGGCGACTGGTGGCGCCAGTTCGCAGGACTCCGTACCCTCGCGTTCTACCAGGCCACGCACCCCGGCGCGCAGCTCTCGTTCATGGGCGACGAGATTGCCGAGTTCATCGAATGGCGCTACTACGAGTCCATCGAATGGTTCCTCACGGAGCAGTTCGCCACGCACGCGCGGCACCAGCAGTTCATCAAGGCGCTCAACCACCTCTATAAAGACGAGCCCGCGTTCTGGGAGCGCTCCTACACCGACGACGGCTTCTCGTGGATCGACGCCGATAACTCCCAGCAATCCATCATCACCTTCGTGCGCCGCGGCGAAGATCCGGCGAACGACCTCGTTGTGGTAATCAACTTCGATCCGGCCTCCTACGAGCAGTTCCACCTTGGTGTGCCGAGCGAGGGCGAGTGGAAGGTCATCTTCAACTCCGACGATCCCGAGTACGGCGGAAGCGGCTACACCGATAACGAATCCTATATGAGCGTCCCGTACCCGTGGAACGGCCGCGAAAATTCGCTCACCATCGCACTTCCCGGGCTTTCCGGCCTCGTGCTCAAGCGCGTGGGGCCGAGCACCTTCGTGCCGCCCGCGCCGAAGCGCCGCTTGACCGCCTACACCGAGGCGCCGATCACCGACCCGAGCGCCGCGCCCACCAAGAAGCCGGCACCCAAGCGCTCGGCAGCAGCCGCGAAGACCACGACCTCAAAGGCCTCTACAGCCAAGAAGACCACGGCGAAATCGGCTACCAAGACTTCGGCCACTAAGGCGTCGACCGCGAAATCTTCGGCGTCGAAGACCACGACCACGAAGACCGCTACAAAGACGACTAAATCGGCTTCCACCAAGAAGACGACCACGGCGAAGACTACGGCCTCGCCTGCCAAGAAGAAGACGGCTACCGCCACTTCGACGAGCAAGGCGGGAACAAAGGCCGTTGCTAAGCCCGCCGCTAAGAAGACCTCTACCCCAGACTCCGCGAAGTAGGAGGCAGGGGATCCCAAAGGGGACAAATCTGACCGCGTACCGCACGGTACAGCATTGGAAAGGAACGTATGAATACCGTTTTCGAAAGCAAAGAGGAGTTCATCGAGCTCTACGAGTCGTCGGTGATGTCGCTCTCGGGCAAGCCGTTCGAGGATACGAGCGACATCGATCGCTTCGACGCGCTCGTAAAGCTCATCGCCTCCAAATCGCGCGCCATCCAGACCGAGACCGAGGAGCGCGTGAAGGAAACCGGCCAAAAGCGCGTCTACTATTTCTCAATCGAGTTCCTGATCGGTCGCCTGCTCGATAACTACCTGCTGAATCTTGGCATCCGTGACCTTGTGAAGGACGGCCTGGCCGAGCTTGGGTGCGACCTCGACGCGCTCGAGGAGTACGAGCCCGATCCGGCGCTCGGCAATGGCGGCTTGGGCCGCCTCGCCGCCTGCTTCCTCGACTCCATGGCGCACGAGGGCATCGCTGGCTACGGCAACGGCATGCGCTATCGCTACGGCCTCTTCAAGCAGGAGATCGTGAACGGTGCCCAGCACGAGACCACCGACGAATGGCTCTCCCACGGCTACCCCTGGGAGGTGCGCCGCCCGGACAAGGCCGTCCGCATCGGTTTCGGCGGCCATGTCGAGCAGTATGAGCGCGACGGACGCATGTGCTTCCGCACCGTGGACACCGAGGACGTGCTCGCCGTGCCGTACGACATCCCCGTGGTCGGTTACGGCGGAAAGACGGTGAACAAGCTTCGCGTCTGGAGCGCCGAGCCCGTTGAGGAGGTCTTCGACCTGGAGGCCTTCAACCGCGGCGACTACGCCGACGCCGACCGTCACCGCGCCGAGGCTGAGGCCATCAGCGCCATCCTCTACCCCAACGACGCGGGCGAACACGGACGGCTCCTCCGTCTTAAGCAGGAGTACCTCTTCGTTTCTGCCGGCATCTCCAGCGTGCTCGACACCTTCCGCAGCGAGCACGGCAGCAATTGGCAGCTGCTCCCCGAGTATGTGGCCATCCACACCAACGACACCCACCCGGCCATGTGCGGCCCCGAGCTCATGCGCGTCCTCATCGACGAGGAGGGCCTTGAGTGGGACGAGGCATGGGACATCACCACGAGGACCATCTCCTACACCAACCACACGATCCTGCCCGAGGCGCTCGAGAAGTGGCCCATCAGCACCTTCTCCAAGCTGCTTCCGCGCCTCTACCAGGTGATCGACGAGATCAGCCGCCGCTATCGCGACAGCTTCGACCGTTCCGCGCACGACTGGCAGGACCGCCTGCGCGCCACCGCCATCCTCTGGGACGGCGAGGTCCGCATGGCCAACCTTTCCGTGATCTGCAGCCACTCTGTGAACGGCGTGGCCAAGCTCCACACCGATATCTTGGAGCGCGAGACCCTGAAGGACTTCTACGCGCTCACGCCGCAGAAGTTCAACAACAAGACGAACGGCATCTCGCACCGCCGCTTCCTCGCAGAGGCGAACCCGGCCTATGCCAAGCTCATCAGCGATGCCATCGGCACGGGATGGCTCGACAACGCCGACGAGCTCGCCAAGCTCGCCGAGTTTGAGAACGATCCCGCGTTCCTGGAGCAGGTGGGTGCCGCCAAGCACGCCAACAAGGTGCGCCTGGCCAACTACGTCAAGCGCGAGTGCGGCCTCGACATCGACCCCAACTCCATCTTCGACGTCCAGGTCAAGCGCTTCCACGCCTACAAGCGCCAGCTCCTGAACATCTTCAAGGTGATGGACATCTACAACCGCCGCCTCACGGACCCCAACTTCCGCGTGGCGCCCACCACGTTCATCTTCTCGGGCAAGGCCGCCTCGAGCTATGCCTTCGCCAAGGAGACGATCCGTCTCATCAACTCCGTGGCCGACGTCATCAACAACGACAGCCGCGTGAACAACGTCATGAAGGTTTGCTTCATCCCCAACTTCCGCGTGTCG
>ENA-OQCL01000244-OQCL01000244.1-human-gut-metagenome-genome-assembly--contig:-NODE-244-length-28591-cov-6.427768_pt1 | contig 28591 bp, 26 predicted proteins | sample MGYA00242502_ERZ504586 | MGnify/ENA primary metagenome ERZ504586 (study PRJEB26092, sample SAMD00036316) | human gut metagenome | host: Homo sapiens | study: EMG produced TPA metagenomics assembly of... | reverse complement strand
CTCAAGCGATACGGCTTCTGCGCTGACGGGGGCCGTTGACGACCTCGGCTATTTCGCGCACGCGCGTGTGAAAGTCGATGTCGCCCTCTTTGGAGACGAGCGTCGGGTTGTGGTTACGCGGCGACTACGCCCCAGGAGCAGGCTTCTTTTGATTTCGTCGAGGTTGGCTGTGTCGAGGAAAAATTTCACTTTTTTATCTCCCTTTCGGATAATGTGTAGTTTTTTGAACGCGGCTCGTCCGCGTCATGTTTTTCGTCGGAGGGCGCGCGGCCTTCGGCTTCGCGCTCGCGTCTGTCCATTTCCGCGACTTCGCGGCTGAGCGTGAAGCTGAGGACGACGCGCAGGAGCACGATGACGGTTAGGACGATTACGCCCTGCAAGTCGGGGTTGCTTATCGTCCCGATTATGTCGGCGGCCATGAGGAATTGGAGGCCGAGCATGAGCGTCTCTTCGAGCGAGAGGCGCAGATGCAGCCATTCGTTTTTTGCGGCGCGGCGGCGCGAGAGCGCGAGGCGCAGGCCGCGCGCGATCGCCGCGGCTACTCCGCAGAGTATGATGATTATGCTGATGAATTCAATCGCCGCGCAGGCGTATTCTGCGAAGAGGTGGAGCGTGTGCGGCGCGGATCCGAGGATTTCCATGGCGGCGCTATTTCGTCAGCAGGCCGCAGACGAGGACGAAGTATTCCGGCACGCGGCCCTCCGACGCCCATTTTATCGGCGTGGCGAGGAGGTTCTGCGCCGTCGCGCATACGTCGCCGCCGAGCGACTCTATGGAGTAGCGCATGAGCTCTGGACGGCGGCAGGGCGCGCCGGATTTTTTCGCGCATTCGGCGCAGAGCTCGCAGCTTCCGGCCGAGAGGCCGAGGCTGCCGGGGCGTTCTTTTTCGAGGGCGAGCGCGCGCTCCATGAGCTTTTGTTTCTCGGCGGAGAGCGCCGCGCGTATATCTTTGTTGGTCTCCGGCGCGTTGTAGTCCGCGCCTATGAATTCCGGCGCGAGCTCGAGTTTTGTGCCGAATATCTGAAATTCGCGGAACTGCGTCCATAGGCCGAGCGGGTCGAAATCGTATGGCGGGCAGGACCATTTCGACGAGTAGTTATGGCACGCCCTGCAGCATTCGAGGAAGCGCGGCACGTCCACGTAGTCCCGGACGTAGTCGCTTACGGCGATTTTGTTTTCAAGCGGAACGGCGGAATATTTCAGCACGGCGTCGTCCTCCCTTCGCGCGGACCGTTTTTTACATTGTACTCAAGCGCGCGCGAAACTTCAACGCGCGGCGGGCCTTTCCGCGCGCCGCCGTGATGTCTTAGAATATGCTCATGGTTTCTTCAAGGGAGAGGGTTTCATGAAAGGCTGTTACAGGGGCGTTCTCTGCCGCCTGACCGAATACCGAATGATGGGGAAGACTGCGCCGGCTTTGTCCTATATTTCAAGTCCCGACCAGGAGACGATGCTGCGCGCGGGATTCACGGAGGTGCGGAACGGGTTGTGGCTGAAGGTGCTGACGGAGGAGGAGTTTGAGGAAGTCGCGGCGGAGTTTGAAAAGTCCGGCCGGCCCCCGCATTCGGATAAAAATAAGACGCCGCGCGGGCGTCTTATTTTTGCGGTAATGTAAAAATTTTCGTTATATCGCGTATGCCTCGGGCGCTTCCTGCGGCTCGTTGCCGAGGTCGGCGTAGTTTTCCTTCGCGAATTTCGCGGGGAGGAAGTCCTTCGCGACCTGCGGGAAGAGGATGTAGGAGAGGACGTCTTCGGGCTGGGTGCACCATACGCCGATTTCTTTTTTCGCCTGCTCGATTTCCGGCGGAATCTTTTCGCCCGGGCGGCAGGTTATAGGCTGCTCGTCGCCGAGGACTATCTTCTGTATCTCGGGGTCGACGGGGGCCGGGGTCTTTCCGTAGTAGCCGCGGAAGTACTGGCGCACTTCGTTCGGGATCATCTTCCAGCGTTTGCCGGAGATTACGTTCATCGCGGCCTGCGTGCCGACTATCTGGCTGGTCGGCGTGACGAGCGGCGGGTAGCCCATTTCCTTGCGGACGCGCGGCACTTCTTCGAGCACTTCGTTGAATTTGTTGAGGCAGCCGCCTTCCTTGAGCTGGCTCTGGAGGTTGGAGTACATTCCGCCCGGTATCTGGTAGAGCAGGATGTTGACGTTGACTCCGCTGACGCCCATGATGATGTCCTTGTATTTCTCGCGCAGTCTCTCGTAGTGCTTCGCTATCGGCAGGAGCTTGTCGAGCGAGAGGCCTGTGTCGAGCGGGCCGCCGGCGAGCGCCGCGACCATCGTTTCGGTGGCGGGCTGGCTGGTGCCCATCGCGAAGGGCGATATGGCGCAGTCTACGACGTTGGCTCCGGCTTCGAGGGCCGCGAGGTAGGTCATGGCCGCCATGCCGCTGGTGTAGTGGCTGTGTATCTGTATGGGCAGATCGACCTTTTTGCGTATCGCCTTGACGAGCGACGTGGCCGCGGCGGGCGAGAGAAGCCCCGCCATGTCCTTGATGCATATCGAGTCGGCGCCCATTCCGGCCATGTCCTGCGCCTGCTTCGCGAAGAGCTCGAGCGTGTGGACGGGCGACACGGTGTAGGATATCGTCATCTGGAGCTCGCCGCCCTCTTTCTTGACGGTCTCCGCCGCTACTGACATGTTGCGGAGGTCGTTGAGCGCGTCGAATACGCGGATGATGTCCATCCCGTTGCCGATGGCGCGCTTTACGAATTCGCGCACCGTCTCGTCGGAGTAGTGGCGGTAGCCGACGAGGTTCTGCCCGCGGAGGAGCATCTGGGTCTTCGTTTTCTTGAGGCGCTTCTTGAACTGGCGCAGCCTCTCCCACGGGTCTTCGTTGAGGAAGCGCATCGCGGAGTCGAACGTAGCGCCGCCCCAGCATTCTATGGAGTGGTAGCCTACTTCATCCACGGCCTCGCATATCGGCAGCATGTCCTCGGTGCGGAGGCGCGTCGCCATTATGGACTGGTGCGCGTCGCGGAATGCCGTCTCGGTTATTCCGACGCGGGGTTTTTTCTTAGTCTCGGCCGGCTTTTTTACTTCCTGTACGGAAATGGACGGAGCCTCGGCGGCGGCCGCCTGCTCGGCCTTTACGGCTTCGGCGGTCGTTATCTTCGTGGCTATCACGTTTCCGTTAGCGTCCTTGATTTCCTGCTTCACCACTGTTTCTGACATGGATGACCTACCCTTCCCTCATAAATTCCATTCCGCAAGACCTGCGTGAGCGCGGAGCGGCGGCGTCCGCTCGAACGCCGCTGCGGCGTTTCGCGCCGCGGTCGTTGGGTTACTGTATATTACTTCGTCTGGCGGGGTTTATTCAAGTGGTAATGTCGTTTTTTTTCCGTCAATTATTTACAATTTCGCAAGATTCTAAAAAAGTTTGTGCGGCGGAAGCATACAATTCGCCAGCGCCGTCAGGCGGCGGAGACAAAAAATGAAGCCCCCGTAACGGGGGCTTCTCTGCTGTGTTTCTCAGTCTTTCGGACTAGTCGTCCATTTTCATTTCGGCCATGTGCTTGTAGAAGCGCCACTTGTCCTTGATGGACTGCTTCTCTTCTTCGAGAAGGGCTGCGGCTTCTTCTTTGTTCATGGTCTTGAGGCTCTTGTAGCGGACTTCGTTGTAGATGTAGTCCTCAAGCGGCAGCGTCGGCTCTTTGCTGTCGATGATGAGCGGGTTCTTGCCTTCCTTGGCGAGGTCCGGGTTGTAGCGCATGAGCATCCAGTGGCCGGATTCTACCGCGCGCTTCTGCTGGTCGAGGCCGTTTACCATGTCTATGCCGTGCGCTATGCAGTGGCAGTAGGCGATGATGATGGACGGGCCGTTGTAGGCTTCGGCTTCCTTGAATACCTTGACGGTGTGGGCGTCGTTGGCTCCGATGGATACCTTGCCGACGTAGACGTTGCCGTAGCTCATGGCCATCATGGCGAGGTCTTTCTTGCCCATCTTCTTGCCCGCGGCGGCGAATTTCGCTACGGCTCCGCGCGGGGTCGACTTCGAAGCCTGTCCGCCGGTGTTGGAGTAGACTTCGGTGTCGAGGACGAGGATGTTGACGTTGCGGCCGGAGGCGATGACGTGGTCGAGTCCGCCGTAGCCGATGTCGTATGCCCAGCCGTCTCCGCCTATGCTCCAGACGGATTTCTTGGCGAGGTTGTCGATGACGGATTCGAGCTCTTCGGCCTCTTCGGTGCCCATGTAGTGGAGCTGGGCCTTGACTTCGTCGATCTTCTCTTCGACGGCCTTTATCTCGGCCTCGGTGGTCTGCGGGGCTTCGAGTATCGCCTTGACGGCCTCTTCGCCGAGCTCGGGCTCCATCTTCTTGAGAAGCTCCGCGGCGTATTCGGCGTGCTTGTCTATCGCGAGGCGGAAGCCGAGGCCGAATTCGGCGGCGTCTTCAAAGAGCGAGTTGCTCCACGCGGGGCCTCTGCCTTCGTCGTTGACGCACCACGGGGTGGTCGGGAGGTTGCCTCCGTAGATGGAGGAGCAGCCGGTGGCGTTCGCTATTATCGCCCTGTCGCCGAAGAGCTGCGAGAGGAGCTTGAGGTACGGGGTTTCGCCGCAGCCGGCGCAGGCGCCCGAGAACTCAAAGAGCGGACGGAGGAGCTGTACGTCTTTGACGGTCGAGGTGTTGAGCTGGTTTCTGTCGGTCTCGGGGATGTCGAGGAAGAAGTTCCAGTTCGCGCGCTCGTTTTCGCGGAGCGGCATCTGGGTCTTCATCGTGAGCGGACGCGCGCCGCCCTCTTCCTTGGCCTTTACCGGGCAGTTGTGGGCGCAGAGGCCGCAGCCGGTGCAGTCCTCGGGAGCGATCTGTACCGTGAAGGCTTCGCCGGGGAAGTTCTTCCACTTCGCGCCGGCGTGCTTGAAGGTCTCGGGGGCGTCCTCAAGGAGCTTCTTGTCGTAGACCTTGGAGCGTATCGCCGCGTGCGGGCAGACGAGCACGCACTTACCGCACTGGATGCAGAGGTTCGGATCCCAGACGGGGATGTCTATCGCTATGTTTCTCTTCTCGTACTGCGTCGTCGCCGTCGGGAAGGTTCCGTCGTCGGGCAGCGCGGAGACGGGGAGGCTGTCGCCTTCGAGGACCATCATGGGGCCGAGCACGTCTTTGACGAACGCGGGCGCGTCGTCGGCGACGGGCGGCTTGATGTCGAAGGTGCTGGTAGCCTCGGCGGGGACTTTGACCTCGTGGAGGTTGGCGAGGGTCTCGTCGACGGCCTTGATGTTCTTGTCGACTATCGCCTGTCCCTTGCGGCTGTAGCTCTTTACGATGGAATCCTTGATGGCCTTGATGGCTTCGTCCTGCGGAAGGATGCCGCTGATGGCGAAGAAGCAGGTCTGCATGATGGTGTTCGTGCGGGAGCCCATGCCGGTTTCCTTCGCGATTTTGACGGCGTCGATGACGTAGAACTTGAGGTGCTTGTCTATTATCTGCTTCTGGTAGCGGTAGGGCAGCTTGTCCCAGATCTCTTCGGGGCCGAAGGGCGCGTTGAGGAGGAAGGTGCCGCCGTCGGCCGCGTTCTTGAGCACGTCGAGCTTCTCAAGGAAGGAGTAGACGTGGCAGGCGAGGAAGTTGGCCTTGTTGATGAGGTAGCTGGCGTATATCGGGTCGGGGCCGAAGCGCAGGTGGCTGACGGTGTAGCCGCCGGACTTCTTGGAGTCGTAGCTGTAGTAGCCCTGCGCGTAGAGGTCGGTCTCCTGGCCTATTATCTTGATGGAGTTCTTGTTGGCGCCGACGGTTCCGTCCGAGCCGAGGCCGTAGAAGAGGCAGCGTACCGTCTTCGGGTTCTCGGTGTCGAAGGAGGGATCGTAGGGCAGGCTCGTGAAGGTGACGTCGTCCTCGATGCCGATGGTGAAGCCGTCTTTCGGCTCGAGCTTGTTGAGCTCGTCGTAGACGCCCTTGACCATGGCGGGGGTGAAGTCCTTCGAGGAGAGGCCGTAGCGTCCGCCGACGACGGTGATGCCGCTGCCGTTAAGCGCCTCGCGCACGTCGGCGCAGAGGGGCTCGCAGATGGCCGCGGGGTCTTTGCTGCGGTCGAGGACGGCTATCGTCCTGACGGTCGCGGGCAGCGCGTTGCAGAAGCGCTTCACGTCGAAGGGACGGAAGAGGCGGACGGCGACGAGGCCGACTTTCTCTCCGTGCTGGTTCATGTAGTCGACGGTTTCGCGCGCTACGGCGGCGCCGGAGCCCATGATGACTATTACGCGCTCCGCGTCGGGCGCTCCGTAGTAGTCGAAGAGGTGGTACTGGCGGCCCGTGATCTTCGCGAATTTATCCATCGCGGCCTGGAAGATGTCGGGCATGTCGGCGTAGTAGCGGTTAGCGCCTTCTCTGGCCTGGAAGAATACGTCGGGGTTCTGCGCGGTTCCGCGGACGAGCGGCGCGTCGGGCGTGAGTCTGTTGTAGCGGTGCTCGCGGACGAGGTCGTCGTCGATGCAGGCGCGCATTGTGTCGTAGGATATTTCTTCAATTTTCATTTCTTCGTGGCTGGTGCGGAAGCCGTCGAAGAAGTGGAGGACGGGGACGTGTCCCTCGAGGGTCGCCATCTGGGCGATGAGGGCGTTGTCGGTGGTCTCCTGGACGGTCGAGGAGCAGAGCATGGCCCAGCCGGTGTTGCGGACCGCCATTACGTCGGAGTGGTCTCCGAAGATGGAGAGCGCGTGGGTCGCGAGGCTGCGCGCTGTGACGTGCATTACGGTGCTCGTGAGCTCTCCGGCTATCTTGTACATATTCGGGATCATGAGGAGAAGTCCCTGCGAAGCGGTGAAGGTCGTGCCGAGCGCTCCGGCCTGTATCGCTCCGTGGTAGGCTCCGGAGGCTCCGGCCTCGCTCTGCATTTCTTCGACGAGCGGAACGGTTCCCCAGATGTTCGGACGGTGCTCCGCGGACCACTGATCCGACCATTCTCCCATCGGCGACGACGGCGTGATCGGGTAGATAGATATTACCTCGTTCACGGCGTGGGCGACATGCGCCGCCGCTTCGTTCCCGTCTACCGTTACCATCTTTCTCTCTGACATTTTTTTACCTCCCATTTGCTTCCCAACATTTGGGTTTTATGCCTATTATTGTCAAACAACTTATTATTGCACAATTTTCTGCATATTTCCAGTCCTTTCGACTAAGCGGAGCAAAATAACGATAATCCGCGCCAATATCTGAGATTAAGCGGCGCGGCGGCGATTTTACGCGCTTAGCTCACTGTAAAGAATGCGTAAAATTTCCGCGTGCGCGGAAAAACGAGGCGCGCCCTCCCGCGCGAAGGGGCGGAAGAGCGCGCCTGTTTGTCTGTTGTATTTTTTGTGTAAGCGCCGCGCTTACTTCGCCGCGTAGACGCCGTCGATGAGCGCGCCGTCGCGGTACTCGACCGCGGCGATGAGCCTGTCGTAGTCGAACTCTATCGGCTCGGGGACGCCCGTGAGCTTCTCGACCTTGCCCTTGAGCTTCTCGATGTCTATGACGGGGAGCTTCGCCTTCAGCGCCGCTTCGAGCACGTCGGCGCGCCGCGGGTTCACGCAGATGCCGCGCTCGGTCACGATCACGTCCACCGTTTCGCCCGGCGTCGTTATCGTCGTAACCTTGTTCTTGATCGAGGGCACGCCGCCGCGGAACGATGGACAGACGACTATCGAGAGCGCCGCGCCCGCCGCCGCGTCCTGGTGTCCGCCCGACGCGCCGCGCAGAACGCCGTCGTTGCCGGTCAGCACGTTGACGTTGAAGTCCGTGTCCACCTCGAGCGCCGCAAGCACGACGCAGTCGAGGTTGTTGACGACCGCGCCCGCGTTGAAGGGGTTCGCGTACCACGAGGCGTCTATCTCTATGTGGTTCGGGTTGGAGAGCATCGACTTCGTGACCACAGCGTCGAAGGACTGCACGTCGAAGACGGTGCGGAAAAGCCCCTTGTCGTGCATCGAAGCCATGTAGCCGCCGACGCCGCCGAGGCCGAAGCTGCCGACGATGCCCTTTTCGACCATGTACTCCTCGAGGTACGAGGCCACCGCGAGGCTCGCGCCGCCGACTCCCATCTGGAAGGAGAAGCCAGGCCGCACTACGCCCGCCGCTTTCATGAGGAGGAAGGAGTCCTGCGCTATGCGGAGGTCGACGGGGTTGCGCGTGATGCGCGCCGCGCCCGTCGCAATCTTCGCGGGGTTGCCGATGCTCTCCGCGACGACCACCTGGTCGACGAGATACTGCGGAATGGAAATTTTCGGCGAAAGCGGATACTCGACGAGGTTGTCCGTGATAGCTATGACGTGCGCCGCGCTGCGCGCGTCCGTTATCGCGTAGCGACGAGCCGCAGGCCGACGGCCCCTGCACGCCGTTGATGTTGCCGAGGCAGTCGCAGGCCGGGGCCGCGAGGAAGGCCACGTCTATCTGAATCGAGCCCTCTTCGATGGCGCGCGCGCGACCGCCGTGGCTGCGGATGATTACCGGAATGTCGGCCTCGCCGCTCGAAAGCAGCTGCCCGAGCTTGCCGCGCACACCGGAGGTGTAGAGCTTGCCGATGAGGCCGCTCTTTATATAATCCGCGACGCAGTCGTGAGCGTCGGGAATCGAGCTCGGCGCGAAGGTCAGATTCTTGAAGCCCATCGCCTCGAGTTCGGCGAGCACCATCGGAATGACCGCGTCGCCGTTGCGCAGATGGTGGTGGAACGATATCGTCATGCCGTCGCGCAGGCCGGACTTTTCAATCGCGTCGCGCAGAGATTTCGCGCGCTTGTCGCGGCACGGGACGGCGGCGCGCACCGGCTTCGGCGCGGAGCGCATGCCGGAGGCCGCCGCTATTCTGCCGAAGGGCGAGGAATATGGCTCGAAGGCCCCGCGCCCGGAACTTCAAGAGGCACTATCCTGCCGAGAGAATTTACAGCCGTCTTCATCTTAGAGCGCCTCCCTTTCGATTCCGTAAAGCTCGGCGAGCGCCAACAGGTGCGCCGAACGCGCGACAATCGGCGCGTCGACCATCTTGCCGCCGACCGAGATGACGCCCTTGCCCTCGCGTTCCGCGGCCTCGGCGGCCTCGACGACGCGCAGAGCCTTGCGCAGCTCCGCCATCTCGGGCATGAAAGCCTTGTGAATCGTCGGAATCTGCCCCGGATGTATGCAGGCCTTGCCGGTGAAGCCGAGCTCTACGATTTCCTTCGACTCGTTGTAAAGCCCCTCCGGGTCGTTGAGGTCAGTCCAGACCGTGTCGAACGAGGCGACGCCCGCCGCGTGCGCCGCGGCGACTATGCGGCTGCGCGCGTAGAAAAGCTCGCGCCCGCCGCGCGTCTTCTGGATTCCCATATCGGCCGTGAAGTCCTGACCGCCGAGCGTCAGCGCAGTCACGCGCGGGCATGCCGAGGCGATGCGGAAGGCGTTCTCAAGGCCCAGCGCCGTCTCCACCATCGCGTGGAGCTGCACCGTGCCGCGCGCCATGCCGCATTTTTCCTCCGCCTCGCCTATCTTCTCGTCGGCGAGCAGCACGTCCGCCTCCGAATTGCACTTCGGCAGGCGCACAGCGTGCGGGCGGCAGGGGATTATAGTCTCTATGTCCTTTTCAAAAAACTCCGTATCCGCGCCATTGAGACGCACGGTCACGAACAAATCCTTAAAATCGAACTCGCGCAGGAACCACGAGGCCATCACGCGCGCAGAATCCTTCTCCGTGTAGGCGATCGCGTCCTCGAGGTCTATCAGGATGCTGTCGCAGCCGAAGATAGGCGCGTGCTGCAGCATCCCGGGCGAATTCGCGGGGATATAAAGCATCGAACGCATCGGGCGCATAGCCTATTCCCCCTTCGCCGCGCGCAGCAGGGCCGTCTCGAGCCGCGCCTTTATCGTAATCTCTATAGCGCCCTGGTCCTGTATAACGACGTTTGCGCCGCTTACGGAATGTTTGTCAAGCATCTCCCTGACCAGCCCCTCGGTGCGCTTCGCGAAAATCACGCTGTTCGCGCCGCGGTAGTCGAGCTCAAATCTCTCACAGGGCGAAACGGTAACGACGCAGTCCGACGACTCCAAAGTCCCCGCGCTTGCCGTGTGAAGAAGTTTCATCAAATCATCACTCCTCCGTTAAATTAACGGGGAAGCCGAGGCTTCCCCACAAACGTTTCTTATTATAGCCCCTTACGCCGCCGCGGCCTTCCGCTTCTTGCGCCAATCGCTGATGAAGGGCCACGCGATGGAGAATATCGTCAGGAAGAAGAGCACCCAGCAGATTCCGCCGCGGAAGAATATCGACGGGTCGTTGTCCGCGAGCATCATCGACTGACGGTAGGACTGTTCCATGGAGGCTCCGACGACGACAGCCAGTATCATCGGCGAGGTCGGCACCTTGTACTTCTTCATAAAATAACCGAAGAGTCCGAGGACGACGAGAACCACGAAGTCTACGACGCTGAAGTTGATGGTGTACGCGCCGATGAAGGCGACCGCTACTATTGCGGGGTAGAGTATCTTCGTCGGAACCGCGAGGATGCGGACCAGGAGGCTCGCGAGCGGCAGGTTGATGATGGCGCAGACGACGTTGCCTATGAACATACTCGCGATAACCGTCCACGCAACGTCAGCGTGCTGCTCGAAAAGAAGCGGCCCGGGCTGCATGCCGAGAATCATAAGAGCGCCGAGCATGACGGCGGTCGTGCCGGAGCCGGGGACGCCGAGCGTCATCATCGGGATGAGCGCGCCGACGGAGCAGGCGTTGTTCGCCGCTTCGGGGGCCGCCAGCCCTATGATTTCTCCCTTGCCGAACTTCTCTGGCTCCTTCGACCACTGCTTTTCGTTGTTGTAAGCCATGAGAGCCGCTATTGTGCCGCCCGCTCCGGGGAGGACTCCGACGAAGAAGCCTATGGGCGTCTCGCGCAGAATCGCCGGCAGACAGCGTTTGAACTCATCCATTGTGACCCAGATGCGGCCGAATTTGGACTGTATCTTGATAGCGACTTCGGATTTTATAGTCTCCATATTCTGGAAGACCTCGCCCAAGCCGTAGACGCCGATGATGACGACGACGACGTCGATGCCGGTCTGGAGCGCCGTGAGGCCGAAGGTGAAACGGATGGCGCCGGACTGCGGGTCGATGCCGACCGTCGCAATCATAAGGCCGAGGCACATCGACAGAAGCCCCTTGAGCATGGCTTCCTTCGATATAGCCGCCGTAGCCGCGAGCGCGAAGCACATGAGCATAAAGTATTCCGGCGGGCCGAACTTAAGCGCGAAGCGCGCGACCGGGACGGCGATTGCGACGAAGGCGACTGTCGAAATCATGCCGCCGATGAAAGAGGCTATCGCGGAGATGGCGAGCGCCGCTTCCGCGCGGCCCTGAGTGGCCATCGGATAACCGTCGAAGCAGGAGGCGACGGAGGCTCCGTCGCCTGGGACGTTGATGAGTATCGAGCTGCGCGAGCCGCCGAACATAGCTCCGTAGTAGATGGCGCACATCGTGACGAGCGCCGTGTCAGGGCTCATGGTGAAGGTAAGCGGGATAAGAAGCGCTATACCGGTGCTGGGCCCGATGCCCGGAAGCATTCCGAGAACCGTTCCGAGAGCCGAGCCGATAGTCAGCCACACCATGTTGGTGAAGGTCAGCGCCTGCGCGAAGCCGGAGAATAACAGACTAAAGACTTCCATAAAATGATCCTCCCTTCCTTACGGCAAAGTGAACAGGAACATCTTTGTAAAGACGTACCAGACGCCGACGGAGAAAATGACGGAGACCGCGATATTCGCAATCCAACCCTTGACGCCGTTGACAAGGAAAAGCATCGCGCCGAGGAACAGCGTCGTACTTATGATGAAGCCGGCGAGCTCAAGGATTGCCGCATATCCGAGGCAGCAGACTATAAGCCCGACGATGAGCACCCAGTAGCCGGGGTCGGCCTTGCTCTTCTTGGGGACGTACCCGCGCTTGATGCCGCGCATGAGAACCATTGCGGAACAGATAAAAGCTATAGCGCCGACTCCGAGAGGGAAATATTTCGGCGCCATCGGATTTCCGATAGCCGCGTCCGGCAGGAGCCACGCCGCAACGATGTAGGCGAAGCTGAACGCCAGAGAAAAGACGCCGACGACTTTATCCGAATTCACATTCCTCACTCCTTTTCTTTTTACAGGACAGGCGGCAGGGATAGGGATATTCTTGCGAACGCTCCGCCTGCCGCCTAATTTTTATGATGCGTGAAGCTGTTGCTTTACCGCGTTGAGATTGCTGTTACTGCTGCTTGAGGAAGCCGATCTCGGCGAGTATGGATTTGTACTCTTCGTTGGTCTTTTCGAGGAAAGCCGTGAACTCGTCCGGGCCCATGTAGACGGGATCCCATCCGTTTCTCGCGCAGAGGTCGAGCCATTCCTTGCTCTCGGACATCTTCTTCAGGGCGTCGGCCATAATGTCGCGCGCCTCATTGCCCATCTGCTGAGCGCCGAAAAGTCCGCGCCAGTTGATGAAGACCGTGTCGATGCCGGATTCCTTGAGCGTCGGGACGGCGCTGAGCGGGCCGGTCTTCACGCGCTCGGGAGCGGTGATGGCGAGGACCTTGATGTCGCCGGACTCAAGAGCTCCGACCGTCTCGGCCATACCGGTCGAGAAGAGGTCGATGTGTCCGCCCATGAGGTTCGCAAGTCCGCCCTCCTGGAGGGAGATGAACGGGATTTCCTTAAGGTTCGTGATTCCGGCCGCGCGCATCGCCTGGAGGAACTGCACGTGGTCCATGCTTCCCGCGGAGCTCGTGCCGCCGACCTTGACGCTCTTCGGGTCCTTCTTTATCGCTTCCACAACGTCGTTGATTGTGTTGTAGGGCGAGTTCTTCGGCACCGCGAACGCGCCGTAGTCGTCGATCAGACGCGCGATAGGAGTGAGGTTCTTATAGCCGAGCGGTGTCTGTCCGGTGAGGTTGATAAGAAGAAGAGGCGGAGAGAAAACCGTGATGACATAGGGGTCTTTGGCTTTGCGCTGGATATAGGCAAGGCTGACCGCGCCGCCGCCGCCCGGCTTGTTGGTGACGGGCATCGGCTGGGTGATGAGCTGAAGCTCGCCGAGAGTCTTCGCGACGAGACGTATCGTCGTGTCCCATCCGCCGCCCGCGCCGGCGGGGGCGATGAACTCAAACGGCTTCGACGGATAGTTGTCCGCAGCCGAGGCTGCGAAGGCGAATACTGCGATGAACAATGCCGCTAATGCTGCTACCGCTGAACGTTTCATAAAAAATTCCCCCTTAAATTTTTTGTGTATCCATGTATCCATGTATCCGCGGTAAGTAATATAATATACCTAGCGGACGAAAAGTCAATAAGGCAAATTTTTTACGAACAAATTGCCCATGCGAATATTTTAAATTTTATGTTAGTATTAAAGACAAGCATAAGGAGTTGGGAGTGTAACGGTGTGACGATAACTATAGACGCGGGCCTGAAATTGGCGAAGCGGAGCACGCTTCGCGGAGAGGTCGCAAATCTTCTGCGCAAGCGGATACTTGACGGAGACATACCGAGCGGCGAGCGGCTGATTGAAACCGAGATAGCGGAGCAGCTCGGCGTGAGCCGTATGCCGGTGCGCGAAGCGCTGCGTATGCTCGAGAGCGAAGGGCTCATCAAGTCCGTGCCGCGCAAGGGGCTCATCGTATCGGAATATACGGAAGAGGACATACGCGAGTACTACACGATACGCGAGGCGCTCGAGGTCTGCGCGGTCAAGATCGTCATAGACCGGATAACGCCGGACGAAATCCATGAGCTTGGGTATTACTGCCGCATGGCTGAGGACGCGCGGCTCGCCGGCAACCGCGACGATGTATGCAAATGGACGGCTAAGTTCAACGACAGACTCTACGAGTTCTGCCGAATGCCGCGTCTCAAGGAACAGATCGAGAGCACGCACAAATATCTGCGCACCTTCCGCTTCACCTCGTTCAAGGAGCCGTCGCGCACGGCGCAGGCGCTGCGCGAACACGAGGAGATTCTTCGGCTTATCGCAGCTAAGGACTACGAAGGAGCGGCGCGCGCGACCTCCATACATCTTCGCGATTCTCTGGAAACTTATCTGAAGCTTTGGCGGCTCAGGAAGGCGGAGCCGAAGGAGCAAAACTAGATAGAATAGATGAAGTCGGCGCTCGTTCGCAGAGCGCCGCTTCGTTTTTTCTTTATTCCCAAAAATTTCCAGCGAGCTTTGGTCGGCCGTTAATTTTCTGCCGCGCAATATTTCCCGCGGATTTCCGCTACTCCCCGCAGATGTTCCGCAGTTTGCCTATCGGCTCTATTTCGACCTCAACGAGGTCGCCGGGTTTGATTTCGCCTACGCCCTGCGGTGTGCCGGTGGAGATTACGTCGCCCTCTTCGAGCGTCGCGAAGCGGCTGATGTGCGAGATGAGGCGCGGTATCGGGAATATCATCTGCTCTATCGCGCCGTCCTGGACGACCCTGCCGTTGAGGCGCGTCACGACGCGCGTGGATGCGGGCAGCTCTTTCGTGAGCAGCACGGCGGGGCCGAGCGGCGCGAAGGTGTCGAAGCTCTTCGCGCGCGTCCACTGCCCGTCCTTGTTCTGAAGCGCGCGCGCCGTCACGTCGTTCATTATCGTGTAGCCGAGGACGTGGTCGTAGACCTCTTCTTCGGGGATGTTTTTGCCGCCCTTGCCTATGACGACGGCGAGCTCTCCCTCGTAGTGTATCGCGCCGGCCCATTTCGGGATGCGGATGAAGTCGTTCGCGCCGGTTATCGCCGAGGTGGCTTTGAGGAATATAAGCGGCTCCTCCGGTATGTCGTGGTCGAGTTCTTTTACGTGGCCGACGTAGTTGCGGCCGACGCACCAGATTTTCTTGGGCGCGAAGGGCGGCAGGAATTTTACGCGCTCGACGGGATAGCTGAGCCGTATCTGCGACGTGATTCCGGCGAAGGGGTCGCCCTCGACTATATCGACCGACGCGCCGCGTATCTGTCCGCTGTAGGCGCGCCCGTCGACCATGAAACGGCAGTAGAGCGTCGGTGTGTCTTTCTTCATCGCGGTGCGCCTTTACTTGCCTTCTCTTTTTTCGAGCGCCGCCGCTATGCGTTCGAGCCCTTCTTTAAGCTGCGCGCGCGTTGTGCCTATGTTGATGCGGGCGAAGCCGTCTCCCGCCGCGCCGAACCACTTCCCGGGGTCGAGCGCGACTTTCGCCTCTTTGACGAGGAACTCGGTCAGCGTTTCGTTGTTGAAGCCGTAGCCGCGGAAGTCTATCCAGAATATGTAAGTTCCTTCGGGGTGGTCCATGTGCGCCTTCGGCATACGCTCTTTTACGAACTGCTCGGTGAAGTCGCGGTTGGCCTCAAGGTATTCCATGAGCTGGCGGTGCCATTCGCCGCATTTGCCGTAGGCCGCCTCCATAGCCGCTATGCCTAGGATGTTCAGCGAATTGAGGTGGAAGCGTTCGAGCACCGAGACGTATATGCCGCGGAGCCGCTCGTCCGGGATTATGGCGACGGAGGATTTCAGTCCCGCGATGTTGAAGGTCTTGCTGGGCGCTATGAAGGTGAGGACGTGCTTGTCCATTCCGGGCAGCGAGCCGAGGCAGGTGTGCTTCGCGTCGCTGTAGACGAGGTCCTGGTGGATTTCGTCGGCGATGACTATCATGTCCTTGCGGCGCACGATGTCGGCGAGCGCCTCGAGCTCCTCGCGGCTCCATACGCGCGAGACCGGGTTGTGCGGGCTGCATAGTATCAGCGTGCGGCAGGTCGGCGTGACGAGGCTTTCGAGTTCTTCAAGGTTCATCTCGTAACGGCCGTTTCTGTAGACGAGCGGGTTCTCGACGATGATGCGTCCCGCTTCGCGCACTGTCCTGTAAAACGGCATATAGACCGGCGTCTGGATTATCATCTGGTCGCCTGGCTTCGTCAGCCCCATGGTGGCGAATGATAGCCCCGCTACGACGCCGCAGGCCCAGCTTACCGCCTCGCGGCCGAACTCCCAGCCGTAGTGGTCCTTCTCCCACGCGCGCACCGCGTCGCGCAGCGAGTCCGGGATGAGCGGATAGCCAAGCGCGCCCTCGTCGAGCTTCGCGCGTATCGCGTCGAGAATTTCAGGCGCGGCGGGGAAATCCATATCGGCGACCCACATAGCGAGAAGGTCGTTCGTGCCGAAGTCGTCCTTCATGCCGTCCCACTTCTCGCACTCCGTGCCGCGGCGCTCCATATATCTGTCAAAATCGTATTTCATACAAAAAGCCCCTCCGTTTCGTCGGCAGCAGCCGTATTTATTCATTTTATATTTTCCGCTTTCGCGCGCCCGTGCGCAAGTATAAAATAGTTGTAGAATATGAAAAAATATGCAGAAGAACAGCCGGAACGGAGGAATTAGATGAAATCTGACATAAAGAAAAAAGAACTCGAGCTCGGACGCGGCGCGTCGCTGCCCGAGCGCGCCGCGATGCCCGCGGAATACAGGTGGAAGCTTGAAGACATCTACGCAACGCAGGACGAATGGGAAAAATCGTTCGCCGCAATAAAAGCGCGCGTCCCCGAGCTCGCTGGCTACAAAGGCACGCTTGCGCAGTCGCCGGAGAAGATGCTCGAATTCTTCAAACTGCGCGACGAACTTTCGATAGAACTCGGGAAGCTCTACGTCTACGCAAACATGAAGAGCCACGAAGACACCGGCGACTCGAAGCAGCAGGGGCCGGCGAACCGCGTCTCCGCACTCGCCGTCGAATTTTCCGCCGCCGCGAGCTACGTCACGCCCGAGATACTCTCGATGGACGAAGAGAAATTAAAACAGTTCATCGCCACGCCCTGCCTCGCGGGCTACGCCTTCCCGCTGCGCGAGCTGCTCCGCCAGAAGGCGCACGTCCTCACGGAAGCCGAAGAGCTGATCCTCGCGCGCTCCGGCGACATGGCTCAGACAGCCGACAACGCCTTCTCCATGCTCACCAACGCAGACATGGAATTCCCGCCGATATGCGACGAAGAAGGCAAAAAAGTAGAAATGTCCGAAGAGCGCGCCGTCGCCTACCTGCGCTCGCCGAAGAGAAGCGTGCGCAAGGCCGCCTTCACGTCGCTCTACAAGCCCTACGGCAAAATGAAAAACACGATCGGCGCGACCTTCGACGGAATGCTCAAAGCCGCGAAATTCTACGCGGAATGCCGCCGCTACGGCTCGCCGCTCGAAGAGGCGCTCGACTCGGACAACATCCCCGTCTCCGTCTACGACAGCCTCGTCTTCACAATCGAAGACAACCTTGCGCCGATGTACCGTTACATGAAGCTGCGCCGCAAAATGCTCGGCGTCCGCGAACTCCATATGTACGACCTCTACGTCCCGCTCGTCGAAGACCCATACAAAGAAATAGCGTGGAGCGACGCGAAGCAGATGATGTACCGCTACCTAGCGCCGCTCGGCGGGCAGTACCTCGAACAGATAAAGGCCGGCGTCGAGGGCGGCTGGGCCGACGTATTCCCCAACAAAGGCAAACGCAGCGGGGCCTACTCCTGGGGCACATACGGCACGCATCCGTACATCTTCATGAACTACACCAACAACCTCAACGACGTGCTCACGCTCGTCCACGAAATGGGCCACTCCATGCACAGCTGGTACTCGCGCAGAAACCAGCCCTACGCGACCGCCGACTACTGCATCTTCACCGCGGAGGTAGCTTCGACCACCAACGAAGTGCTCTTCCTCTCCGGCCTCCTCGCCGAAACCGACGACAGGAAAAAGCGCCTCTACCTGCTCAACCGCCGCCTCGAAAACATCCGCACCACCGTCTACCGCCAGACGATGTTCGCATCGTTCGAGCGCGAAGTCCACAAACGCGCCGCCGAAGGCGGAGACACGACCCCCGACGGCCTCAAACAGCTCTGGTACGAGCTCAACAGAAAATACTACGGCGAAGCAATAACGATAGACGAGCCGCTTAAAATGGAATGGGCGCGCATCCCGCACTTCTACACGCCATTCTATGTCTATCAGTACGCGACGGGATACTCCGCCGCCACCGCGCTCGCTTCCGCGATACTCGAACAGGGCGAGCCCGCGACGCGCCGCTACCTGAACTTCCTCACCAAAGGCGGCTCCGACTACCCAATCGAGCTGCTCAAAGGCGCGGGCGTAGACATGAGCACCCCGCAGCCCGTCGAAGCCGTCGTCAGACAATTTGAAGAAACCCTCGACGAAATGGAAGAGCTGGCGAAATAGCCGAAGCGTCATCGATTTAACAGAACGCGCAGCAGCCGCCCTCCAAGATAAACCGGAGGGCGGCTGTTTGCGTAATGACGGTGCGCATTGCGTCGGCACAAGCATGAAAATATCATTGTTCACGATATTTATCTCTAAATCTGCTGATACTAAGACGTTACGTTTCTTTTACAGATACGCGAAATTTTTACATATCCCAAAAACGGCATTGCTTGCTGCACAAATCGGCATATCTTTGCCGGTTGACTTGTCTTTGCTCAAGTGCTATAAGGTGAATTATAAAATCGCCCGATATTTATGCTTCGGGTTAAGAGGTGAATTTTTATGGTTACGTTTTTTATCGCGCTTGCGGCTCTGATTTTGGGGTTCGCCGTTTACGCGAAGGTTGTTGAGCGGCTTCTGCCGCCGGACGAACGGAAAACGCCGGCGATCGACCATCCGGACGGCGTGGACTATATTCCGCTGCCGCTGTGGAAGTCGTTCCTCATTCAGCTGCTGAACATCGCGGGGCTCGGCCCTATCTTCGGCGCGCTCTCTGGCGCTCTGTGGGGGCCGGTCGTCTATTTCTGGATTGTGCTCGGAACTATTTTCGCGGGCGGCGTCCACGATTATTTTTCCGGTATGCTGTCGGAGCGGCACAACGGGAGCAGCATTTCGGAGATCGTCGGCGTTTATCTCGGTCCGGTAATGCAGACCGTGATGCGCGTCTTTTCCGTCGTTCTGCTCGTCTTCGTCGGCGCTACGTTCTCAATCGGCCCCGCTGGGCTTCTCGCTCTGCTGACGCCGGAGGCGCTCGACATGCACTTCTGGCTCGCCGTCATCCTCGTCTACTATTTCCTCGCGACGCTTCTGCCTATTGACAAGATCATCGGACGGCTGTATCCGCTTTTCGGCGCGGCGCTCATCATTATGTGCCTCGGCGTCGGCGGCGGTATGGTGGTGCAGGGCTACGAAATGCCCGAGATGTGGCACAGCTTCGCCAACTTGCATCCTCAGGGGCTGCCTATCTGGCCGCTGATGTTCATCACGGTCGCCTGCGGAGCCATCTCGGGCTTCCACGCGACGCAGTCGCCGATGATGGCGCGCTGTATTCGTAACGAGTACGAGGGGCGCAAGGTCTTTTACGGCGCGATGGTCGCGGAGGGCGTTATCGCGCTCATCTGGGCCGCGGCGGGCGTGACGGTCTACAACGGCACGGGCGGGCTGTGGGAGGCGACGACGCGCCTCGCCGGGCAGTCGGCGCTCGTCTACGACATCTGCCACACGCTGCTCGGCCCGGTCGGCGCGGTGCTCGCGATGCTCGGCGTCATCGTCTGCCCGATTACGTCGGGGGACACGGCCTTCCGCTCGGCGCGTCTGACGCTCGCGGACTGGTTCGGCGTGGACCAGAAGCCGCACTCGAAGCGTCTGATGCTCTCTCTGCCGCTGCTGCTCTGCGGCGGCGCGCTGTCGCTGATAAATTTCCAGATTATCTGGCGCTATTTCTCGTGGTCGAACCAGACGCTCGCGATGATTACGCTGTGGACGGCGGCGGCCTTCCTTGCGCGCGTGCGTCATAATTTCTGGCCCGTCGCGATTCCCGCGGTCTTCATGTCCGCGGTGTGCAGCACGTACATTTTGGTCGCGCCCGAGGGCTTCGGCCCGATGATTTCACGCGCTGTCGCAGGGACGGCGCTTTCCGGCGCGGAGGCGGTAGAAGCGGCCGCCTCGGTCGCTTATCCGCTCGGCATAATTTTCGCGGCGGCGTGCTTCGCGCTCTTCTGGCTGAAATGCGTGAAGCCCTATCAGAATAAGAAGCTCGGGTAAAGCGGGGGAATTTCCCGTAAAGCAAAGCCGCCGCCCGCGTGTCGCGACGCGGGCGGCGGTTTTTTGTATGCGGCTAAAGCTCGTCGAATATCTTGCAGCCGAGCTTTGCGAAGTGCTTTTTTGTTGAACGTCGCGATGCTTTCGGCTCCGTGGGCCGCGGCGCTCGCGGCTATGTACGAGTCGGCGAAGTCCGAGTTCGTCTCGCGCGCGAGCGCGACGGCGGCGAGCACGAGCTGCCCGTCTGTCACGGTCATGTTCGGGAAGGCCAGCACGGCCTCGATTATGTCGAGGATTTCGCCGCGCGCGACTTTATAGCGGTAGCCGAGCGTCCACGCGAGCTCGAAGAATACGGGCGGCCCGGTCACGAGACGGGCCTTCCCCTCGCGCGCAGCCGTGAAGAGCCGTTCCGCGGCCTCGGCCTGCGCATCGTCGTCCCACGCGAAAAATCTTATGAAGACGTTCGCGTCTACGAAAACGCTCATCGCTCTTCGCCCATGACGTGCGCCGCGAGCGCTTCGGCGAAGCTTTCCTCCGGCTCGCGCCCCTTGAGGAAGCCGCGGTAGTCTTCGAGGCTTTTCTTGGGCTTGAATATCGCGATGCCGTCCTCCGTCTTTATGAAAAACACCCTGTCGCCGGGCTTTATTTCGAGCTCGTCCCGGAACGCCTTCGGAATCGTCACCTGTCCCTTCGGCGATACAGTCGCGACCTCCGTCATGATTTTTCCCCCGTTATCATAAAAAGTATGATTTTTATAAAAATTCCTACTTCTGCGTTAAGTATGGCGTAAATCGCGACGGAGGTCAACTGGTGACGCGGTTTTCGCCGCCGCTAAAATTTCGGCGGGCGTTTTTCGAAGAAGGCGGTTATTCCTTCTTTGCACTCTTCGCCCAGTATCAGGCGGGACTGGATGGATTCCTCGCGGCGGAGCGCCGCTTCGAAGAGCTCCGCTTCGTTGATGAATTTTTTTATTTTGGCGAGCGCGAGCGGCGGCATGGCGGCGAGGCGCGCGGCGAGCTCCGCGGTTTTTTTCGCGCAGCTCGGCGTCTTCGGCGACGAGCGTCGTCAGGCCGAGCTTTTCCGCCTCTTCCGCCGTCAGCTTCTCGGGCAGCATCATGAGGCGCTTCGCTTCGCGCGGGCCTGCGAGGCGCGGGAGCAGGAAGTTGCCGCCGCAGTCCGCGATAAGGCCGATGGAGCTGAAAGCCTGCGTGAATTTCGCATTTTTCGAGGCGCAGAGGAAGTCGCAGGCGAGCGCTATGTTGAAGCCCGCGCCGGCGGCGGCGCCGTTCACCATAGCTATGTAGGGCTTCGCGGAGCGCACTATGGCGAGCGCGACGCGGCCCGCCGTTTTCACATATCCCTCGGCTTCTTCGCGGCTTTTCAGCGCGGCGAGCGTCGGCAGGTCGCCGCCCGCGCAGAAGGCGCGCCCCGAGCCGGTCAGCACGACGGCGCGGATTTCAGCGTCGCGCTCGCATTCTGCGAAGGCTTCGACGAGCTCGGCGCAGAGCTCCGCGGTCAGCGAGTTCATGGCCTCCGGCCTGTTCATCGCAACCCACGCGGTCCGTTCATTCTTTTCAAGCGACACGCATTTCATTGAGAGACCTCCCGGAATGTTCTTCACGGCGGCAATTCTAGCACAGCGCGCCGGAGCGGAAAATATTGACGGTGCGGCGGCGTAGGCATTACCATTGCAGATGAATTTTGCTTTGTAGGATTGTCATGATCTACGACTATAAGAACGGAATTTACGGGATAGACGCGCATTACGACGGAGGCGAGGGCGCCGTTATGGTCTACCTGCTGAAGAGCGGGGACGAGGCCGCGCTTGTCGAGACGGCGCACAACGGCTCCGTGCCGCACGTGCTTGCGGCGATGGCAGAGCTCGGCGTCCCGCGCGAGAGCGTGAAGTACGTCTGCGTGACGCACGTCCATCTCGACCACGCGGGCGGCGCGGGCTCGTACATGCGCGAGTTCCCGAACGCGCGCCTCGTCGTGCATCCGCGCGGCGCGCGCCACATGATAGACCCGGCGAAGCTCGTCGAGGGGGTCAAGGAGGTCTACGGGCCGGAGGCGACGGCGCGCCTCTACGGCGAAATCATCCCCGTGCCTGCGGAGCGCGTGCTCGCGCCGCAGGACGGAGAGACGCTCGAAATCGGAGCTATGCGCCTTGAGTGCATCGACGCGCCGGGCCACGCGAAGCACCACATGATGTTCTTCGAGCGCACTGCGAGCTCGCTCTTCTCGGGCGACGCCTTCGGCATTTCCTACAAGTGCATGGAGACCGATCCGCACAGGCGCTGGGTCATCGTCACCGCCTCGCCGGTGCAGTTCGACCCCGAGGCTATGAAGGCGACGATAGACCATATCGTCGCGCTCGCGCCCGAGACCGTATATCTGACGCACTTCGGCTGTCTGACGAACGTCGGTGAGGCCGCGGCGAGCCTCAAGGCGGGCGTAGACAAATATGTCGAGATAGCGCTCGCTTCGCGCGGGGAGCGCGAAGAGCTGAGCCGCCGCCTGAAGGAGCTTTACAGCGCCAACATCACGGCGCACGGACTGGATTCGCGCCGCGCCGAGATTGAGCGCGCGAACGGCTGGGATTTGGAGCTGAACATACAGGGGCTCGCCTGCTGGTACGCGCACGGCCGCGGCAAATAGCTTGCGCCGCCGCACGCGGCGCGGAGGAGGTCGGAAAATCTTGAAGAAGCTGAAAATTTTCGCGCTCGCGCTGATACTGCTCGCCGGGGCCGCCCAGATGTCCGAGGCGGCGCTCTCGCATGAGCAGGCGCGGCGCGTGTGGAACAGGGTCGCCGTGCCGACAGGGCTGACGGAGCTGCCTTTCTCCATACAGAACGAGGAGGTTCCCAACGCCTGGGTCACGAACGGCGAATCGGTGACGGTGACGACGGGGCTGCTGAACCTGCTCGACACGGAGGCGGAGCTCTACGCCGTATTCGCGCACGAGGCGGGGCACGTGAAGCTCAACCACCACCAGAGCGGCGCGAACCGCGCGGCTGGGCTGTCGCTCGCCTCCGCGATACTCGGAAACATCCTCGGCGACGGCCTTGCGGGAGTCGCGGTCAACATCGGCGCGAACCTCGTAAATTCCGGCTGGAGCCGCGAGCAGGAGATTGCGGCGGACGACTACTCAGTCGAGCTCGCCTACTCGCAGGGCGAAGACCCCGTCGGCATGTACAGCGCCATCAAAAAGCTCTCGTCGGTGAGCAAGACGCAGCCGAGCGGCTTCAACTCGCACCCGCCCGACGACCGCCGTATGCTCCACATCAGAAACAAAATCCTCGCGCTCGACCCTAACGCGCAGTTCCCGGACTAAAATGGCGCGCTTCGATACGATTTTATGGGACGTGGACGGCACGCTGCTCGACTTCGGCGCGGCGGAGGAGGCGGCGATACGCTCGCTCTTCGCGGACTTCGGCCTCGGCCTATGCACGGACGCGATGCTCGCGAGATACTCCGAGATTAACAGAAATTACTGGCGCGCGCTCGAACGCGGCGAGCTGACGAAGGCCGAGATACTCACGCGCCGCTTCGAGGACTTCTTCGCCTCCGAGGGGATTTCCGGCCCTTCGCCCGCGGAGTTCAACGCGGCCTACCAGACGCGTCTCGGCGACACGATAGTCTGTCGCGACGGCAGCGACGGGCTCGTCGCCTCGCTGCGCGGCGAGTTCCGCCAGTACGCCGTCTCGAACGGCACCGTCGCGGCGCAGACGCGCAAGCTCGCGCGCTCCGGCTTCGACAAATTGATGGACGGGATATTCCTCTCGGAGCAAATCGGATACGAAAAGCCCGCGGCGGAATTCTTCGACGCGGTCTTCCGCGAGATCGGCGAGGAAAAACGCGGAAGCTCGATAATCGTCGGCGACTCTCTGACGAGCGACATCGAGGGGGGAAACCGCGCGGGAATCGCAAGCTGCTGGTACAACCCCGGCGGCGCGGAAAACGCGACGGGCGCGAAGCCCGACTATGAGATACGCGACCTCCGTGAAATTTTGGAAATACTGCGCGGGAAATAGCCCGCCGTCGAAGAGCCGCCGCTTTTGAAGCGCGCGGCTTTTCCGTTATAATAGAACCGCGGCATACGAACGTGCAGGGAGGTATTGGATTGAAGAAAATTTTGCTGGCTGTCGTACTGGTGCTGACGCTCTGCGGCGCGGCCGCGGCCTTCGCGAAGAGGGGATATATCCCCGAGGGAGAGCCGCTCATATACAGAGGGCTGCGCGTGACGGAGGAGGGCGTGAGCGTGACCATCCTCAACCGAGGCGACAAGGATATCGTATTCAACGCGGCGCTAGCCTTTGTGGACGGGCGGCGGCGCGAGCTCGGCGACGTCTACATCGCGAAGACGGAGATAGAGGCGGGCGGCTCCGCGTCGTTCAAGGACCTTTACCTGAAGGGCGACTACAAGGAGTGCCGCCGCGCGGAATCGCTGCGCTGGACTATTTACGAGCTCGAAGAGCTGTAGCGCCCGATTTCCGGAAAACCGCAAAAATAAGCAAACGCCGGATACGCTCCGGCGTTTATTTTTTCCTCCGCCGCCCCGCGTTCGGGACAGAACGCGCTCATTTCCGTGATTGTTACAGACTGACAAAAGTTGAAATTTCCCAATTGACAAAATCAACCTTTAGTATTATTCTCAGCATCTAACCAAGATTTGGCAGCCGAGAAAGCCGCGAAACGCGGCCATACACTGCATAGGCTGCCCTCGAAGGAGGTTAGAGGGATGAAGACCCTTGCAGTGATACCCGCACGATACGCCAGCACGCGGCTTCCGGGCAAGCCGTTGATCGAGATTGCCGGAGTCCCTCTCGTAGTCCGCGTACTGGAAAACGTCTCCAAATGTTCCAACGTAGACAGAGTTATAGTCGCGACCGACGACGAACGCATAGCGGAGCTCGTCTCACGTCACGGCGGCGAGGCCGTCATGACGCCGCCCGAGCTGCCGAGCGGCGGCGACCGCGTCGCCTACGTCGCGCGGCGCGTGCCCTCCGACTACGTGCTGAACGTCCAGGTGGACGACCCCCTCGTGGGAGCGGACATGATAGACCCGCTCGTTGCGGCGCTCGACGCCGACCCGTCCGTGATGCTCGCGCTGCTCGTGAAGCGCATCGAGCGCATGGAAGAGGTCGAGGATACGAGCGTCGTCAAGGCCGTATTCGACGCGCGCGGACGCGCGCTCTACTTCAGCCGCTCGCCCATTCCCTACCCGCGCAACGCGGGCGGCGTCTGGCACAAGCACATCGGCCCCTACGGCTGGCGCAGGGATTTCCTGCTCGATTTCGCAGAGTCGGCGCAGACTCCGCTCGAAAAGACGGAGAGCCTCGAAATGCTGCGCGTCCTCGAACGCGGCTGCGCGATACGCTGCGTCGAGGCCCTGCGCGACACGATTGAAATAGACACCCCAGACGACCTCGTAAAGATAGCGAAATACTTCGCCGCTCCGTGATGTAATTTCCGCCGCGCTCTGTAAACGGTGAGAAGGACGCATAACACAGCGCCCGCTGTTGGCTTATTGCCTTTTTTCGGAAATTACGCTAAGGAGACATATATGATGAACGCACCTAAAACAATAGAAGAATTTACAAATCTCAAACCGTGGTGGAAAACTCCCGTGAGCACGCGCGTCGTGCTCTCCGACGACGGCGTCGCGGACCTCCTGCGCATGCTCGAGGACGAGGGGCGGCGGCCCTTCTTCGTCGCCGACAAGGCGCTCGCGGGGCAGCGCGAGTTCGCGCGCATATTTGCGGAAAAGAACCTCTTCGCCTTCGACGCCACCTTCTCCGAGCCGCGCACCGGCGACGTTGACGCGCTGCGCGCGCTTATAAAGGCGCTGCCCGAGCAGCCGGACACGCTCGTTGGCATAGGCGGCGGCGCGACGATGGACCTTGCGAAGGCGACTGCGATATGCCTCGCGAACCCCGAGCCGGCGCAGTTCTATCAGGGCTACGGCCTCGACATGGCGAAGGGCGCGGATATCTGGGTGCTGCCGACGCTGACGGGGACGGGCGCGGAAATCACGCCGATAGCGGTGCTTCGCGGCCCGGAGAAGAAGCTCGGCATCAACAACAAATTCACCGAGGCCGCCGTCGCCGTCATAGACCCGTCGCTGACGCACGGCGCGCCCGCATTCAACAGGTTCTACACGATGATGGACTGCTATTTCCACCACTACGAGATAATGACGAGCAAAACGAGCGCGCCCGAGGGAATAGAGGACTCGACGCTAGGCTTCGCTCTTGCGAAAGAAGTCCTCAGCCGCGACCTGTCGGAATACAATGAAGAAAACGCGGTGAAATCCGCCATAGCCTCGGTACTCGGCGGCAGCAGCTCCGTCTCGGGGCGCGTCGGCGCGGCGCACGCGATCTCTTACGGCCTCAGCAACAGCGCGCCGCACCTGCCGCACAGCGTCGCCGTGACGATTTCGATGTGCGCGCTCGAAGAAATATACCCCGACGGCTACGGCGACACGACGCGTTTCCTCGCCGCGAACGGGCGGCGGAGGCCGAAGGCGGCGGACTACGGCATAGGCGAGAGCGACGTGCCGAAGATGGTGAAGACCGCGCTCGGCATGGAGAAGCTCTGGCACAGCTGCTTCGGCGACGGCTGGCGCGAAATAGCGACTCCGGAATATATTGAAGGAATCTACAACAAAATCATAAAGGAGCGATAGACGATGGCGGGAACGGAAATTTTCGGCAAAGAGGAGATAATGGCTGCGGCTGACGTGATAGAGCGGAGGATGATACACCGCTACGGCTCGCACGCGGAGCGCGCGGGCGTCTACCGCGCGGAGGAGTTCGAGGCCGCGGCGAGGGAGATAACGGGCTCGAAGTACGCGCTCGCGGTTTCGAGCGGCACGGCGGCGCTGATAACGGCGCTCAAGGGCGTGGGCGTGAAGCCCGGCGACGAGGTGATAACGACGCCCTTTACCTTCATTGCTACGATTGAGGCGATAGTCGCCTGCGACGCCGTCCCCGTGCTCGGCGAGCTTGACGATACACTCTCGCTCGACGCGGCATCGGCGGAGAAGCTCATCACGCCGCGCACGAAGGCGATAATGCCGGTACACATGTTCGGCGTCGCAGCGGACATGGATAAATTCGTCGCGCTCGGCAAAAAATACAACATCCCGATAATCGAGGACGCCTGCGAGGTCGTGGGCGGCACGTACAAAGGCCGCGCGCTCGGCGGAATCGGCGACTGCGGTGCGTGGAGCTTCGACCCGAACAAAACGCTGACCGTCGGCGAGGCGGGCATGGTGTTCACGGACGACCACGACACGTGGTTCCGCATGGACTGCTACCACGACCACGGCCACGTGCACAGCAAGGAGCACGACCGCGGCGCGGAGGGCAAGTTCGGCTTCGGCGTCAACTACCGCATCAGCGAGCTTCAGGGCGCGCTCGGCGTCGTCGCGCTGCGCAAGCTTCCCGAGGCGCTCGCCTCGCTGCGCGCGACGAAGAAAAAGATAATCGAGGCTGGAATAGCCGCGGGCCTCGCGCCGCGCCCGATGCACGACCCCGAGGGCGACACGGCGACGCACGTCATATTCATGCTGCCCACCGCCGAGGCCGCGCGCAAATTCCAAGCCGCCGCGGGCTGCGCCGTAATCGCCGACAACACGTGGCACTACGCGAAGCACTGGAAAGCCCATCCAGGAAATGGGCGAGAAGGAATACTTCGGCAGCCGCACGCCCTCCTACATGCCCGAGACGATGGCGCAGGCCGAGTCGTACCTCTCGCGCGCCGTCATGTTCGGCCTGAACATAAAGATGAGCGACGAAGCCGTGGAGAAGATAATCAAAGCTGTCGAAGCGGGCGCGAAGGCGGCGCTGTAACTGGCGGACGGAAAATCAACAATATACTCATTTAACTTTTTAAGAAAACGCTTGCTAATCGTCATTCCGCGCTTGACGCGGAATCCAGCGGCTTCAAATTCCGATGCGTTACGGTATTTAACGCCGCTGGATGCCGGGTCAAGCCCGGCATGACGAAAGAGCTATGTTTCTTCAAAAAGTTTAGTCACTATAAAACTGATACAACAACGGCGCGGCGGTTTACGTTACCGCCGCGCCGCTTATTTTACACCGTTTTGAAAACTTACTCCTCCGGCTTTACCGCAAGGAACCGCAGCCGCACGTAGTCGGCCGTCCAGCCGTTCTGCTCGCTGTAAAGCATCGGGCGGCAGTAATCCTCGACTTCCTTATAGAAGGCATCCTTCTGCTCCGAGGTAAAGCCGTCGGTGTGGCTCGCGGAGAACACCTCGAGCCAGCGGCGCAGGCCGTGGACCAGCGGCGTCGGGCGGTCGATGCGCGCGATAAACTTCACCTGAAAGCCCTGATTTTCGAGAATGTCGGAGAACGTCCCGAGCTCGGGGAACTTCCACGGATTGCGCGCCTTGTAGTCTATGCCGCGCTTGATCAGCGCGATCTTCATGCCCTCGCGTATGACGCGCACGCAGCCCTCGCCTCCGCACTCGGCGGCGAAGCGTCCGCCCGGCTTCAGCAAGTTCCAGACGCGGCGCACGACGGCGTACTGGTCCGGCATCCAGTGCAGCGCGTCGTTGCTCAGCACCGCGTCGAACTTTTCATCCATCTTCAGCGTCTGCGCGTCGGCGAGCCTCGCGTCCACTCCCG
>ENA-OQCL01000243-OQCL01000243.1-human-gut-metagenome-genome-assembly--contig:-NODE-243-length-28610-cov-4.210336_pt1 | contig 28610 bp, 27 predicted proteins | sample MGYA00242502_ERZ504586 | MGnify/ENA primary metagenome ERZ504586 (study PRJEB26092, sample SAMD00036316) | human gut metagenome | host: Homo sapiens | study: EMG produced TPA metagenomics assembly of... | reverse complement strand
CCTTCCCGTTGGATAGCGGCTCGCAGTTCAGGCTGGACCGGTTCATCTAAATCGACGACATCGAACATGAGCAGTGTCGGGATGACCTCATCGACATCGAGAGAAAACCGCGTGACATCTCCACCGCAGACAGCCAGGTCAATATCGCTGCGTTCCCAATTATCGCCACGGGCACGGGAGCCAAAAAGAATGACTTTTTGAATATCGTATTGTTTAGCCAGAACGATGATGCCCTCTAAAATCGGCTGCGCTAAATTCATCGTGTTCACCCCTTTTTGCCTTAATTATAGCATGAAAAAAGGGGCTTGTCGCACGTGCGACAAGCCCTTTTTAGTGGTTCGTTGTTATAGTGGTTCGTGGCTCGTATAATGGCTCCCCTTATAGGGGAGCTGTCAGCTACAGCTGACTGAGAGGTTAAACTCTCCGTCCCGTCCTGACGCACCCTCTCCTAACAGGAGAGGCGGCCCGCCCTCTGGGACGGCCCCTACGAAGCCACGAACACGAACCACTAGCCACGAATTTTACATTTTGCTGTGGTCCATCTGGCCATTCATTTGACCGTTCATTTGGTCATGGTTCATCTGGCTATGGTCCATCTGACTGTGGTCCATAGGCATATTGCCGTTCATCTGCATCTGCATGTTGTTCTGTTTCGGCGGAACGTAACCTGCGAGCTGCGGGTCAGCCATGCCGAAGACCATGGCTAAGTGCGTGAACAGGACGAAGAGAATCATGAGGATGATGTGTTTCTTGATCTTTGCCGTCGCATCGAGGCCTTTAAAGATGAGGCCCAATTCCTGCAAGAGGATGAGGGCGGCCGGGATGACGCCTAAGACATAGGCCCAGATGGAAATATAGTCGATCGGGCCGCGCCACTGGATGGTCGGCACATAGGATGTGACGATGTATACCGTAGCTACAATGAAGAAGACGCCTAAGATGAGTCCGCAGACGTGGCTCAGGCTGTCCCATTTTTCACTGCGGCTGTCCTTGTAGAGCAAGGAAAAAGCACCAGACGCTAAAATCGTTTCAGCCAATACCATCGGTACCAGCATGAAGAGAATCAAGAACCAAGGTTCATGGAGCGATAAGAGTTCCATGTAGTGAGTCATTACCATATTGTTTTCCCCCTTTGATTAGAACGGCTTACTGTTGTTCGCTATAGGCAGGGCAATCTTGACGGCCCTGACAGCCGCGCTGGCCATCGGCCCGGCAGCCGCGGCGCGGTCCCTGGCAATAACCATTTCCAGTATAGCAGTTATCGTGGTCATCATAGCAGGCCCGCGGCCCCCGGCAATACCCGTTACCGTTGTCATAACATGTATAACCTGAGCCGTAAGTCCCTGACGATGAACCTTCTGAAGCAGCTGGTGTCGCTGCAAAGGCGGAAAAACCGGCAATCACTACGAGTGCAGCCAATCCGGCTAAGATTTTTTTCTTCATCATGAAAACCTCCTTTGTAGTACCCCTCTGTTTATGCTTTTACTATACCAGAGACGTGCGAAAAAGATGTGGAGGAAATATGAAGAAAATGTGAAGATTCCCTTAGCCTAAGATGACATTATCGATGAGGCGCGTCTTGCCGATACGGACGGCAATAGCCAAGAGGCTTTCCTGGTCGACAGTCTGAATCGGTTTCAAAGCCGGGAAGGAGAACAAGTCGACGTAGTCGATGGAAGCCATCGGTTCAGCCTGGATTTCCTGGGTCACGATGGATTTCAGCGTTTCTACGTCTTTTTCGCCGCCTTCATAAGCTGCCTTAGCTTTGCGCAGGCTGCGGGACAAGACCAGGGCTGCCTGTTTTTCTTCCGGCGAAAGGTAGGCATTGCGCGAGCTCCGGGCCAGACCGCTTTCTTCACGGACGATGGGGACCATATTGATGTGGACCGGGATGTTGAGGTCGCTGACGAAACGACGGACGACGACGACCTGCTGAGCGTCTTTCTGGCCAAAGAAGGCTTCATCGGCGCGGGTGATGTTCATCAGTTTCGTAACGACCGTAGCGACGCCGCGGAAGTGAATCGGGCGCTGAGCCCCGCAGAGTTTATGGGTAATGTCACCATCGACATTGACATACGTGCAGTAGCCTTCAGGATACATTTCCGACGGTTCCGGATGGAAGACGGCATCGACGCCGACACTTTCCAATTTCTGGCAGTCTTCATCGAAGCGGCGCGGATAAGCGTCATAGTCTTCGTTCGGGCCGAACTGGGTCGGGTTGACGAAGACCGAAGCGATGACGACGTCGCATTTGGCTTTGGCAGCCCGCATCAAGGTCAGATGACCTTCGTGGAGAGCCCCCATGGTCGGAACCAGACCGATGACCTTACCAGCTTTTTTCTGTTCACTAGCAAATGCCTGCATTTCTTTGACAGTACGGAAAATTTTCATGATACTAAGACTCCTTTGGAATATGAATTAATGAGTAGGAACACTTGATTTATCGACAGACAGGGCGCGGGCCTTTTCTTCGGCTTTTTCATCGCGGCGCGAGAAGAAATTGGCCACGATGGACCCGGAAATGTTGTGCCATACGCTGAAGATAGCGCCGGGAATAGCCGCTGCCGGGTTGAAATATAAGACAGCCAGGGACGCAGCCATACCGGAATTCTGCATCCCCACTTCGATGGCCACGGTCCGGGATTTACGCGAATCGAGGCGGAATAATTTGGCCATACCGTAACCCAAAGCCAGGCCAAAGACGTTGTGCAAGATGACGATAGCCGCCATAAGCAGACCGACATCGAACAGGCGCGATGCGCTGAGGGATACGACACAGCCGACGAGGATGATGATAGTAACTACCGAAATGACGGGCATAGCCGGCAAAACCTTTTCAACATGACTAGCAAAGAAATGATGGGCTGCCAGACCGAGCAGGACCGGTACCAGGACCATTTCCGCAATAGAAATCATCATGGATACGAAAGAAACGTGAATCCAGGCGCCGGCCAGGAACCAGGTCAGCGTCGGCGTCACAATGGGCGCCAAGAGCGTCGTCGACATGGTCATCGACACGGACAGGGCGACATCGCCCTTAGCCAGGTAGGAAATGACATTCGATGCCGTCCCGCCCGGGCAGGTCCCGACGAGGATGACGCCAATAGCCAGTTCCGGCGGCAGGGCAAAGAGACGGACCAGGGCCCAGGCCACGAAGGGCATGATGATGAACTGGGCGACGACGCCGATGAGGACTTCCCACGGCCGTTTGAAGACGGTCTTGAAATCCTGAACGGTCAAGGTCATGCCCATGCCGAACATGACGATACCCAGGAGCCAGCCGACATAAGGCTTGACCCACTGCAGGGTCTGCGGCCATACGGCGCCGACGATACCGATGAGGACGACGAAAATGGCCATGTTGTTTACCAGAAAATCACAACACTTTTTCAACAAAAAAATCCTCCCTATGAGAATCTGGGGCAAAAGAACAAAAAAAGCACCTTCCGGCACAGACCGAAAGGTGTCTAAGCGACAAATATCCATAGTGCAGGTGAAATCTGTAACAATCCCACCTAATCCTTTCTGTCTCGGTCTGAATCAGATCCAAGCAGATGACAAAACCATCTTTAGAAATATCCGAAAAAAAAGTATAACTCACACCAGGTGATGCTATCTTTTGCCTCGGCCGTATCATACCATATTTAGGAACGCGATGCAATGGCCTTTCTCGCTCATATTGATTGGATAACTATAAACTTTCCTATTTTATAATTTTATAAGTTGTATTCATCAATTCACGCCAAAAAATGTGCATTTCAGGTCGCGTTGAATATTTAATCAGAAAATCACGCTATAATAAGATTGCCAATACAAGTGCTTCCCTATCACGAACAGAAAGGAGGTATCCCATGCGGAAAAAAGTCATCTTTCGCCTTGTCGGTGGCGGCATCCAGGTCGAGGAAATCAATCATATCCTCTTCGTCGAGAGCAACGGCCACGTCCAGCAAGTCCATACCGTAGATGGCTCCATGCTGGAAACGCGCCAGTCCCTGCTGGCCATGCTGCAGACCTTTGAAACCCTCACCCCCGGCCAGTTCGTCTCTCCCGGAAAAGGTTACATCGTCAACCAGTCCGCAATTCACATCATAAAGAGCGAATACATCGAAGTGAAGGGACACAAAATTCCTCTGGCCAAACGGAAATATCGCCAGTTCCAGGAAGATTATTTCAAATTCATCTTCAGCAAAGATGCATAAAAAATCAAAAAAAGCTCGTATTTCATCAGGTTCTATTTTTGTACGCAAAAATAGGGTCGGAGACGAATTTTAATGCAGAAAGGAAGCGAAAATATGAATAAGATATTTAAAGTCATATGGAGTAAATCAAGAAATTGCTACGTCGTAGCTTCGGAATTAGCCAAAGGCCGCACCAAAGCCGCCAGCACAGGAGATAAAGCCAAACGCCTGGCCCTGGCCGCCATCACGGCCCTCATGCTCCTCCCGGTCGGAGGATTTAGCTATGCGACTATAAATTCTGCGATGATTAATGGTACTAGTGTTATCACAGGAACTCAAAAAGATGCTGCTAATATCAGTGGTACTGTGATGAAAGCTACCAAGAATACAACAGATATCGGAGATTTGAAAACTGCTATGCAGAGCGTCGAAACTGAATTAAACCAGCATCAGAGCGCTATCAATAACTTGGGAACGGATAAACTGACTCTTTCTTCTGACAATACATTACAGAAAGAAACATATGACAGCACTACAAAAACTACAACGACGACGAATGTAACGGGATTGAAGGTTGCCGGTCAGGTTTCTGCAGAATCAGGAAAGATTACCAACTCCCTTGAAGTGGGGCACAACGCCAATGTAGGCGGCGCCGTCAATGCGGGCAGCCTGAATAGCCGTGGCAACCTGAGCGTGGATGGCAATGCGCTGGTCAAAGGTACCTTGACTTCCCAGTCTACCATCAACGGTAACGAAATCGTTTCCCAGACAAATATTACCGCTAAAAATAAAGTCGTCGGCATGCAGGGCGTCGTGGATAATACCCTTACCAGCGGGAATTATGTAACGGCCGGCAATACGGTAGGCGAAAATATCGTTGCCCTCGATACGCAAGCCAAAGCCAATGCCGATGCCATTGACGAAGAAGCACGTAAGCGCAAATATTCGGTTACCAATCTGGAAAATGCGGATAAGCAGCTGCAGGCAAATATCGACAATGAAGCAGCAGCCCGTAAGGAAGCAGACAATACCCTGCAGACCAATATCGATAACGAAGCAGCAGCCCGTGAAGAAGCAGATAAGACCCTGCAGACCAATATCGACAACGAAGCTGCAGCCCGTAAAGCAGCCGATACCAAACTGGTGGAAGCCGTCAATAGCGGACTGAGCCTGAGCAACGACAATGTTCTGCAAAAGAACACCACTGCCATTAATGACCAGGGCAATGTGACCACCTCTAAGACCGCTGCCAATGAAATGATCCTGAATAAAGATGGGGACAACCAGATTACCCTCAGCGATAAGGGCATCAAAGTGGGCACCAACAGTTCAGTGGTGGATAAAGACGGTGTCTACACCGGCGGAGATACCTACAGCGAGGCGAAAGCAGCCCTGAAGTCTGATGGCTCCATCAAGGGCGCAGACGGAGATTTCACGGTTGATGGAACAACCGGCAACGTAAACACAAAAGGTAGCTTGACTGCTGCTTCCGGAACGATTGGTAATGTGAGCATGTCTGCTGATGGTACCGTGACCGGCGTAAAAGACCTGACTGCTTCCGGAAAGGTTACAGCTGACAGCTTTACCGACGGTACAGCTACCATGTCCAATGGCAGCCTGAATGGGTAAACCAGATTAATGCTACCGGTAATATCGTCACCACCGGCAATATGAAGGCCCAGGATATCACTGCTGAAGGAACGATTAAAGGGGAAAACATCAATGGTACCACCGGTACCTTCGGCTCCCTGACTACCACCGGCAACGCCTCTGTAGGCGGAACCCTGACAACCAATGGCATTACCAACACCGGCAATACCACCACCGATAGCTTGACTGTAAAACAGGGGGCTACCGTAGGCGGCAATCTGGGAGTAACCGGCGATATTACCGGTAAGAGCCTGAACGTGGGTACCGGCGCTATCAGCGGCGGCCAGATTACCGGCACCGGACTGGATGTAGGAGCCGGAACCATCAAGACCTCCGGCGCTGTGGAAACGGGAACGCTGGAAACTACGGGCAACGCTACGATTGGCGGCAACCTGACCGTAGACAAAGACCTCACAGTCAATGGAGTCTTTGATGCTAAGACTCTTTCCAGTACGGTGGATGCAAACAACTACACCACCATCAATGGCGGCAAGACACAGTCCGTGAATCTGAAACTGGATGTAGTAACGGGTGAAACCAAGGCCAGTGCATCGACTTTCGACGAAAACAGGCAGCAACACTTGGGCGAAGGACGATGAATCCATCGGCAAGAGCACTGTTACTGCCGACAGCATCAGCCAGAAACTTTCGAATACTGGCGATAACCCGACGGCCTATGCGGAACGCGCCATGAGCCAGGGTACGGACAATACGGACAACAAGTACAGTATGACCGATACCGTAAAGGACGGGGACAAGACCAACGTGGCCTCCCAGTCTGCAACGGAATCCAGCAATGTGATTACTGATGAAAATAAAAATACTTCTACCTTCCGCCAGAAAGTAGACGCCATCCTCCAAGAAATCAATAACGCAGACAAGACGAAATCCTCTTCTGTAGAACAGAAATTGGACAGCATCAACAGCAAGGTGACTGACGGGACCAACACCACTTCGATGGAACAGGGAACGACGGATATTACCAATAAGGCGGAACAGGGAACCATTTCCAACATCGCCAAAGATCTGGTGAACACCGCTACCGGCGATATGACCAATACCGTAGGCGGCAAGATGCTGAACGATGTGACCGGCGACATGGAAAACAAAGTGGGCGGCGAACTGAAGACCACCGTTACCGGCAAGGTCACCGAAGACTACAAGTCCGACCTGGATACCAAGGTTGGCGGCAATGAAACCCATTATGTAGCTGGCAACCAGACCAATACCGTGTCCGGAGACCGTACGGTCAATGTGAAAGGTACGGAAACGGAAAACTTCAATGCCCAGGTCACCAGCATCAAGACGAATCAAAGAACTTCTGTAGGTGGCAACCAGACCAACATCGTGGGCGGCGACCAGCAGAATACGGTGAGCGGAAGCAAAACCGAAACGGTCAAAGGTAGTGTCACGGAAAAATACGGCAGCCAGGCAACTACCGTTGATGGCGACCAGAGCACGAACATTGGTGGCAACCAGACTACTGTGGTAGCCAAGGATCAGACCAATACGGTCAGCGGTAACAAGACTGAAACCGTGAAGGGTGCCGTGAACGAAACCTACGGCAGCCAGACCACGAAAGTCAATGGCAATCAGAGCACGACAGTAACCGGCAAGCAGACCAATAGCATTACCGGTGACCAGGTCAACACCATCGGCGGCAGCCAGACTACCACGGTAACCGGTGACAGCAGCCTGAGTGCCAAGAACATCACCAACACAGCTTCCGAAAAGATTACCAACCAGATTGGTGATGGCTCTGCTGTGAAGAGCGAAATGACTGCTGATGGTATCACCAATACTGCGGAAGGCGGCACCATTTACAACAAGTCGAAAGATATCCTGAACGAAGCTTCCGGCGACATCCTGAACTTTGCTGATGGAGAAATTGGAAATTCTGCCACTAAGATTACTAATCTGACTGGCGATAACACCGTAACCAGTGATACCAATGGTACCACCTTTGAAAACAAGGCACACAGGGCATCGTCGTAAGAGCACTGCACAAAGACCACCATTTCCGGCAATACCATTACCACTGGTGAAGCGGTTATGGACTATGCCGATGTGATGAAAGACCTGGGCGTTCGCGGCAATGCAGCGGTAGATGGCAACACCACCCTTGGCAAGGAAGGCGCAGAAACCACGCTTACCGTCAACAGCACGTCCACCTTCAACAAAGATGTCACCATGAAGGAAAATGCTACGGTTGCCAAAGACCTTAGCGTAGGCGGCAATGCCAGCGTATCGGGCAGCGTGACAGCTTCTTCGTACAAAGTCGGCGACAAGACTTACATCAGCGAAAGCGGCATCAACGCCAACGATCAGAAAGTGGTCAATGTCGCTCCGGGCCGGATTGCAGCTGACAGCAAAGACGCCGTCAATGGCAGCCAGCTCTATCAGACCAATGAACGCGTCACGGGCGTTGAAAACAAGGTCAACAAGCTGGACAGCCGCGTCGACAAAGTCGGGGCTAACGCAGCAGCACTGGCCAACCTGCATCCTCTCGAATTTGATGCTGATTCCAAGTGGAACATTGCAGCTGCCGTCGGCGGTTACAAAGGCGAAACGGCTACGGCCATCGGCGCCTTCTACCGGCCGAATGAAAAATGTCATGGTCAATGTTTCGTCGTCCTTCGGCACTGGCGAAAACATGTATGGCGGCGGCATTTCCCTCCGCATCGGCCAGGGCGGCAACAAGGCAAGACGCAACGCCACGAACGGCTTGACGGACGGGAAAAAGCGATGCAGAAACAGATCGATTCCCTGACCAGCCGCCTCGATGCCCTCCTGTCGGTCATCAATCCGAATATGTCCAAAGACTTCCCGGACGTTCCGGAAAACCACTGGGCCTATGAAGCCGTAAGCCGCCTCGCTGGCAACGGCGTCATCCAGGGCTACGAAGACGGTAAATACCACGGCGACCGTACGATGACCCGCTACGAAATGGCAGAAATCATCTACAACGCCCTCTCGAAAGGCGCCAAAGCCGAAAAGAAACTGGTAGAAGAATTTAAACCAGAACTCCAGGCCATGGCCGCACAGAAAAAAGCATAGCGTAAAAAAAGGGCTTGTCGCACGGCGACAAGCCTTTTTTCCTCCTCCTTGTATTTTTCTTCATTTTAGCCTATAATAATGTCAATTATTGGCATATTATGTTCCTATAGATGGAACCAACGTTGCGAATTTTAAATTTTATAAGCTAAAGGAGGATGGAGAGAAAATGTCGATTCAATTGTGTATTGTCATCTTATACATCATTTTATTATTTGCCATTTCTTTCTATGTCAAACGCCGGGCCAGTCAGAACCCGACGGAGTATTTATTTGCAGGCCGTCACTTTTCTTCAGGTCTGGTCGCCGTCAGTATCACCGGCATGGCCGTCGGTGCGGCTTCGACAGTCGGCGTCGCTGAAAGTGCGACGAAAATCGGCCTGGCTGCGGGCTGGTACAATGCGGCCTGGGCTATCGGCGCCATCGTCATGGGTTTCGTCGCTGCCGGCAAGTATCGTTCCCTGAACTGCACGACGATTCCGGAACTCTTTGAACGGAGTTACGACAAAAAAGCCCGCATCATCAGCGTCATCGGCTTGTCCCTGATCATGATCTGCATCACGTCCCTGCAGTACGTCGCCGGCGGTTCCATTTTACACGCCCTCATGCCGGACATCTTCTCCATGCACGCCGGCATGATCACCAGCGCTATCGTCTTCGTCGGCATCACGGCCATCGGCGGTCTCTGGTCCTCCGGGTTATCCAATATCCTCAGTGTCACCGTCATTTATCTCGGCATCATCTATTCCCTGGTCCGCATCCTTCTCCGCGACGGCGGTATCAGCGGCATCAACGCCGCTCTGCCGGCAGCGGACTTCAACTGGTTTTCGCCCATGGGCGGCTTGTCTTTTGCCGTCCTCATCGGCTGGATCATCGTCATGACGACCCAGGCCATCACGGCCCAGGGCCCGGTCCAGATTGCCTGCGGGGCTAAGAATGCCAGCGCCGCCCGCAAAGGCTTCATCCTCGGCGGCCTGCTCATCTTCCCGATCGGCTTCTTGTCGGCTATTCTCGGCCTGGCTGCGAAAGCCCAGTTCCCGGGCATCAACCCGACCATGGCCCTGCCCCAGATCATCATGAGCCTCGACCCGTTCTCGTCAGGTATGACCCTGGCTGCCCTCTGGGCGGCCGATGTATCGACGGCCTGCACGATTCTCCTCGGCGCCGGTACCCTCATCTCTCAGGACATTTTTAAACGTTTTATCAAACCGAATATTTCAGAAATGAGCTATGTCAAAGCCAACCGCCTGATCATCCTCATCATCGGCGCTGGTACGCTGTGGCTGGCCTTCAATGCCGTCGGCATCGTCAAAGTCATGCTCATCGGCCTGAGCCTGACGACGGCCTTCACCCTGGTCTTCCTGTGCACCATGTTCTGCCCGTCCCTGTGCCGCAAGAACACGGCTTTCTGGACGACCCTTGTCGGCATCATCGGACTCTTTGCCTGGCAGCTCTGCCCGCAGATCCGCATTCTGCCCCACGTCATTTACTTTGAATGGGTCATCTGCATCATCACCCTCCTCATCGTCCGCCTCGTAGATAAAACACCCATCAAGATGCCGGAGTTGAAGGAGTAGCAACTAGCAGCTGACTGCTAGTTGCTTGTAGGGGCCGTCCTGTCAAGGCGGCCCGCTTGTGGGAATCCCGTTGAATTATGGCTCGTGGCTCGTGGCTCGTGGCTCGTGGTTAGGAGCTCGCAGCCTGTAGGCTGCATCGTAGGGGCCGTCCTGTCAAGGCGGCCCGCTTGTGGAAATCCCGCTGAATCGCAGTTCGCAGTTCGTGGTTCATGAATCCCCAAAAAGGGCTTGTCGTCGTGCGACAAGCCCTTTACTTTTTTCCATAAAATAGGTATAATAATAAACATAAATTTATTTTTATTCAATTTCTGGAGGGGATTGTATGGATACGAAAAAAATTAGGTGCTGCTTTACTTACGGGTGTCTTGGCTGCGTCCATGCTGGCCGGCTGCGGCAGCGACAAAAAAGATGCTGCCAACGATGCGAAAAAGCCGCTTCGCGTCGCCACCAATGCGACGTTCGTTCCTTTTGAATTTAAGGACAGCGACGAATCGTCGGAATACAAGGGTTTTGAAATGGATCTGATCCGCGCCGTCGCCAAAGAAATGGGCCGGGACGTCGAATTTAACAACATCGCTTTTTTCGGGCATCATCCCCATCATTCAGCAGGGTGACATGGATATTGCCGCCACGGGCATGACGGTGACCAAGGAACGGGCACAGAAAGTCGCCTTTGCCGCTCCGTTCTACGAATCGAAACTGGTCATCCTGACGCCGAAGAACAGCAACATCCATTCCGTAGCCGACCTGCAGGGCAAGCAGATTGCCGTCCAAATCGGCACGACTGGTGCCAAATACGCCGAAGAACAGGGCTATACAATCAAACAGTTCGACAATAACTCCGAAGCCATTATGGAACTCCAGGTCGGCGGCTCGCCGGCAGCCATCCTCGACAAACCGGTTGCCGATTACTTCCTGACCCAGGACGGCAAGGGAAAATTCGATGTCATCGACATCCCCAATATCAAGCCGGAATACCTGGCCTTCGCCATCAACAAAGACAATAAAGAATTGTTGAAACAAGTCAACGACGCTATGGCAAAACTGAAAGAAACAGGCGAATTTCAGAAAATCTACAAGAAATGGTTCAACACCGATATGCCGAACCTCCCGACCAGCTCGGATGAAGTGTTGAAATAAGTAATAAAAAAGAGGCTGTCTTAATGCGACAGCCTCTTTTTTTTTATCACTTGCTCAAATTCGAGAGAGCGTACTTTTTCACGGAGCGGCAGGACCGACGGTGGGCTGACGGAGAGTTCGTCTACGCCCATGCGCAGGAACGTTTCGGTCAGTGTCAGGTCTGCACCGAGTTCGCCGCAGATGCCGACCCAGATGCCGGCTTTATGACCGTTTTCGATGGTCATCTGGATGAGCTTGAGGACAGCCGGATGATGGGGATCGAAGAAGGCATCGAGCTTGGTCTGCTGACGGTCGATGGCCAGGGTGTACTGCGTCAAGTCATTAGAACCGATGCTGAAGAAGTCTACTTCTTTAGCCAGTTCTTCACTCATGACGGCAGCGGCCGGCGTTTCGACCATGATGCCGATTTCCATGTCCTTATCATAGGCAATACCTTTTTCATCCAATTCCTGACGGACTTCATTGAGGATTTCTTTGCACCGCTGTACTTCCCAGACGGAAATGATCATCGGGAACATGATGGCAATCTTGCCATAAGCCGAAGCGCGCAGGAGGGCGCGAAGCTGCGTCTTGAAGAGGTCGACGCGGGTCAGGCAGATGCGGATAGCCCGCATGCCCATAGCCGGGTTTTCTTCCGGGTCGAGCTGGAAGTAGTCGACTTTCTTATCGGCGCCGATATCCAGGGTACGGATGACGACGGTTTTGCCGCCCAAAGCTTCGGCCGCCTGTTTATAGGCTTCGAATTGCTGGTCTTCTGTCGGATAATCGCTGCTTTCGAGATAGAGAAATTCACTGCGGAAGAGGCCGATGCCTTCGGCATCGTTGGCCAGGACCTGAGGCAGATTGCCCGGGTTGCCGATGTTGGCATAGAGATTGATCTTCTTGCCATCTTTCGTGACCGTCGGGACACCGCGGACCTGTTCCAGGGCGGCGACGCGCAGTTCTTCTTCTTTCTGTTTCTGCTTCATGGCAGTCATCGTTTCGTCATCGGGGTTGATGTAGACCGTACCCGTCGTACCGTCGATGATGGCCGTCATGTTATCGACGTCATTGTGGAGCTGTGTGCCCGTGCTGACGACGGCGGCAATGCCCAGCGTGCGGGCCAGGATTGCCGTATGCGAATTCGTGCTGCCTCCCGAGGTTACGAAACCGAGAATCTTATCCGTATCGAGCTGCAGCGTTTCGCTGGGAGCCAGGTCGTCAGCAGCAATGATGACGTGGTCATAGTTGCTGAAATCGATGCCAGGGCCGCCACAGAGCTGCTGTTCGACACGACGGGAAATATCCAGGACATCAGCGGCACGAGCCTGCATATAAGCGTCTTCCATGGAACGGAACATTTCGGCAAATTCCTGGGCCGTCTGGTCGACAGCCGCTTCAGCATTCATTTTTTCATCGCGGATTTTCGTTTCGATGCCTTCGACGTAATCGTCGTCATCGAGCATCATCTGATGGACTTCAAAGACAGCCGCTTGTTCTTCACCGACTTTATCTACAGCCTTGACATACAAGTCCTTGAGCTGGCCAATAGCTTCTTCGCGGGCTTTCTGGAAGCGGGCGACTTCAGCTTCGGCATCATCAATAGGCCGTACGGCCGTAGAAATCGTATTGCGATGGAACAGTGCCAAGGGTCCGATGCTGATACCGGAGAAGACACTTTTACCTTTTAACGTCAGCATGTACTTTCCTCCTCAAAGAATTAGAAGTTTTCTTTCAAGAAGGCTTCTACAGCGCTAGCTGCCTGTTCTTCGTCTGCGCCTTCTACCTGTACTTTAATCGTTTCGCCCTGTTTTACGCCGAGGGCCATGATGGTGAAGATTTTCTTCAAATCGCCTTTGCGGGCGCCTTTGAATACGCTGATGTTGGATTCAAATTTCTTCGCTTCTTTAACCAAAAGGCCAGCCGGACGAGCGTGGATACCCTGGGGATCGGTGACAACAAATTCGAATTCTTTCATGACAAATTCCTCCTTTTAGGAAATATAAAATAGTGAGATAAATCTATATTATATAGTGTATACGATTTATAAAGATAACGCAATTAGTCTTGCGGACGTTTTTTGCGGAAAATACCGAGCAGGATAGCTGCGACGATGACGCCGGCGACTAAGGCTGCGATATACATAGGCCAGTTTGTGATGACGCCGAAGACGAAAATGCCACCGTGCGGAGCCGGAAGAGTGCAATTGAAGAGCATGGAAAGAGCACCGGCAACGGCTGCGCCAATAGCGCAGGGCGGGATGACATGGACCGGGTCCGATGCGGCGAAAGGAATAGCCCCTTCGGTAATGAAGGACAGGCCCATGATGAAGTTGGTAATCGTCGACTGGCGTTCTTTCGGCGTGAATTTACCTTTGAAGAGGAGCATGGCCAAGGCAATCGCCAAAGGCGGAACCATGCCGCCGACCATGACCGAAGCCATGATGCCCGAGCTGACAGCCTGACCGCTGGCACTCATGAGGGATGCCGTGCCGAAGACGTAAGCCGCTTTGTTGATCGGGCCGCCGAAGTCGATGGACATCATGCCGCCGAGGATGAAGCCGAGGACGATACGGCTCGACGTGGTCATGCTGTTGAGGACATCAAAAAGCCAGGTATTGAAGATGGACGTCGGCGGATTGATGATATAGGTCATGATGACGCCGATGAGGACCAGGCCGAGGACCGGATAGAAGAGGATGGACTTCGTGCCGTCCAAAGCTTCCGGCAGATGGGACAAGGCTTTTTTCAGGAAAATGATGAGGTACCCTGCAATGAAACCGGCAAAGAGGGCGCCGAAGAAACCTGATCCGCCTGTCGTCGCCAGGAAGCCGCCGACGATACCGGGCATGAGGGCCGGCCGTTCACCGATACTCATGGCGATATAGCCTGCCAGGATCGGCATCATCATGCTAAAGGAAAGGCCACCGACGTTCTTCAGGAAGGCAGCCAGCGGTGTGCCGCTGCCGAAGTTGGCCGCACCGGCGTTGTCCATATCGAAGAGGAAGGCCAGGGCGATGAGGATCCCGCCGCCGATGACGAAGGGAAGCATATGGGATACGCCGTTCATCAGGTGTTTATAAATCTGGCGGCCGACGCTTTCTTTTTCAGCGCTTTCGACGTCGACAGCTTCCGACGAAGAATCATTGCCCTGATAAATAGGAGCCTTGCCGTCGAGGACGGTCTGGATGAGTTCTTCCGGAATCTTGATACCGTTGGCGACTTTCGTGAAGATGACCGGTTTGCCGGCAAAACGCTGGACCGGTACGTCTTTATCGCAGGCGACGATGACGCCGACAGCGCGGTCGATATCAGCCTGGGTCAGGTGGTTCTTGACACCGCCGGAGCCATTCGTTTCGATTTTGATGTCGACACCCATGGCAGCGGCTTTGTTTTCCAGGGCTTCTGCCGCCATGTAGGTGTGGGCAATGCCTGTCGGGCAGGCCGTAACGCCGATGACGTAAGGACGGTCCGACGGAGCTGCCGTTTCCGGTTCAGCCGGTGCTTCTTCGGCAGCAGCTTCTTCTTCTTCGGCTGCGACCTGTTCGGCTTCAGCTTTATCGATGATAGCCAGGTATTCTTCCGGTGTCTTGGCCTTCATAAGGTTGTCGCGGAAATCGTCGTCCATAAGCATACGGCTCAGGCGGCTCAAGACTTCCAGGTGGACGTTGGCACCGCCAGCTGGAGCGGCGATGAGGAAGAACAGGTGAGCCGGTTCGTCGTCGAGGCTTTCGTAGTCGACGCCGTCGCGGACGATCATCGAAGCCAGGCCCGGTTCATTGACGGCTTCCGTCTTGGCATGGGGAATAGCGATGCCTTCGCCGATACCCGTACTTCCTTCCTGTTCACGAGCCAGGACGCGCTGTTTGTACAGCTCTTTGTCGTTCAGGTTGCCACCGGCAGCCATGAGGTCGACCAGGTGGTCGATGGCAGCGGCTTTGTCGGCTACAGACGCATTGAGGTCGATGCTCTGTTTCTTGAGTAAATCTACAATACGCATTATTTCTCTCCTTCTCTTATCAACTATATATAATCTATATATAAAAATGCGTGTTCATCGTTTTATAAGGTAGCATATACTTCTTTGATATCGTCTTCCGTAGCCAGCCATTCATGGAAAGCCGAAGCACTGCCGGCGCTGATGCCCATTTTCAGGGCTTCGTTGAGGTCGCCTTTCGACGCTTCAAAGCCGGCCAGGAAGCCAGCGACCATGCTGTCGCCGGCGCCGACGGAGTTGACCAGCGTGCCATTCGGGGATTGGCGGCGGTATACCTGGCCGTCTTCGCCGAGGAGCAGGGCGCCGTCGCCGCCGAGGGAGACGAGGACGTTGCGGGCCCCCATGGCCTGGAGCTGTTTGGCGCAGACCGTGATTTCTTCATCCGTATGGAGGTCGACGCTGAACAGTTCTCCTAATTCAAAGTTATTCGGTTTGATGAGGAACGGTTTATATTTGATGACATTCTTCAAAAGGTCGCCCGTAGCATCGACGACGACGCGGATTCCGCGGCCCTGGAGGCGTTTGAGGATCTGTTCGTAAATATCATCGGGGATATCGCTGGGAATACTGCCAGCCAGGACCAGCGTGTCGCCGGCTTTGAGGGTATCGATCTGAGTCAGCAGGGCCTGCAGTTTTTCTTCCGGAATATGCGGTCCCATGCCGTTGACAGCCGTTTCATCATCGGCGCTGACTTTGAGGTTGATGCGCGAGCAGCCTTCATCGAGGACGATGAAATCCGTATCGCCGCCATTGGCTTTGGCCAGCCGTTCAATTTCCCGGCCCGTAAAACCGGCGATGAAGCCGAGCATCTTGGACGGGATGTGAAGGTTCCCCAGAACGAGGGATACGTTGATGCCCTTGCCGCCGGGATAAATCATTTCCTGTTCGGCGCGGTTGATATCACCGGCCGTAAAGGTCTTCATGTGGACGACATAGTCTAAGGATGGATTGAACGTAACTGTATAAATCACAGGATATGCACCTCCGTAATCTGCTGATACGGCCGGTAGTCGATGTGCTCTTCGGCCTTTGCCGTAATCAGCGTAACCATTGATAAATCTGCAAAAGTAATGTGCGAAGATAAGCCGAATTTACTGGAATCGGCCAGGACGAAGCGGTCCAGGCACTGGCCGACGGCAGCGCGCTTGCAGACAGCTTCTTCATCATCTGGCGTCGTACAGCCGGAATGGGGAGCGATCCCATTGGCTCCGAAGAACCCTTTGGTGAAATGATAGCGGCCGATCATGTCCCGCATTTCGCTGCCGACAATAGCTTCCGTATCGCCTTTGACCCGTCCGGGCAGGATATAGATGCGGCTGCCGCTGCGCCCTAATTTCTGAGCCAGCGGGATGCTGTTGGTCACGAAAGTCGCTTCGGACCCGGCCAGGAAATCGGCCATCTGCTCTGTCGTCGAACCGGCATCGAGATAGACGAAATCATCTTTTTTGATCAGGCTGGCCGCATACTGGGCGATGCGGCGTTTGTCGCTCATATGGATGGAATATTTATCCTGCAGGTTTTCCATATCCGCTTCATACGAAGAATCATCGCGCAGCGTCGTGGCCCCGCCATGGACGCGGCGCAGACGGCCTTCGCGGTCCAGCGTGAGCAAATCCCGGCGGACCGTCGATTCGGAAATGTTCAGAAAACTTACTAAGTCCTGGACCGAAACGGCACCGCTCGTATTGACAAGACGCATGATTTTTTCATGTCTTTCTTCTGTCAACATCGTATCACTTCCCTTTTATCCTCCTTTGGCCTCATTATACCGTTATATTCAATCAATTTCAATCAAATCCAATCATTATAATCAAAAAGCAATCATTTTCATTCATCTATGCGCCCAACTCATTAAGTGATTTTATTCACATTCGTAGTAGGGGCCGTCCCAAAGGGCGGCCCGTTGTGGGAATCCCGCGAAATGCTGTTCGTCGATATCATTATTCGCCGGCCGCAAAGCCATGCCTCATGGACCAGTTGGGTATATCTTCCATTGTTCACAACGGGACGCCTTAACAGGACGCCCCTACGCACAAGGCCACAGGCCGTGAATGATTTACCGCTTTCAGCGATGGCGTTCATCGTTCGTCGAAAAAAAGGCTGCCGCATAAGCGACAGCTTTTTTCATTGTAGGAGCGACCACGTGGGGCGCCCGCTTCAGGATATGTGAATTTTCCAATCATTTTTCTAGGAGAATCCCCCGATTTCCGAACGGGTCGCCCACGTGGCCCCCCATACGATGAACGATTATCCCCGCGCTTCTGCGACCTGGCGATACCGTGGCGGGTGCGGTATTTCAGGAAAATCATCAAGGCCAGGGCAGCGACGAAGGCGCCGACGAAGAAGTACAGCGTCACGGCGTAGCTATTGGTATTTTCTTTGATAAGCGACAGGACCAGGGGACCGGCGACGCCGGCAGCCCCCCAGGCCGTGAGGATACGGCCGTGGATGGCGCTGAGGTATTTCGTGCCGAAGAGGTCGCTGAGATAGGCCGGCATGCACGAGAAGCCGCCGCCATAGCAGGAGATGATGAGCAGGACCAGGACCTGGAAGCTAAAGGCGCTGGTAACGCGGGCCAGCTGCCAGAAAGCCAGGATTTCGATAAGGAAGAAGAGGACGTATGTAGCCGAGCGGCCGAGGTAGTCGGATACGGTCGCCCAGGCAATGCGGCCAGCACCGTTCATGAGGCCGATGAGGCCGACCATGGAAGCCGCTGCCAACGGCGACATGCCGACGACGTCCTGGGCCATCGGCGAGGCGACGGACAGCAGGGCGATGCCGCAGGTGATGTTGGTGAAGAAGAGCCACCAGATGGCGTAGAACTGCCAGGTCTTCATGGCCTGGCGGACGGTGAACTGCGGCTGGGCGTCGGCATATTCGACAGTTCCTTCTTTTTCGGCCTTGGCCGGGACGTCACCGGCAGCAGGCGACGCCAGGTAGAGCGACGAAGCCGTCATGATGACCATATAGACGCAGCCGAGGATGATGAAATTGGCGACCAGGCCGAAATGCTGGACCAAGAGCTGCATAGCCGGGCCGGCAATGAGGCTGGCAAAGCCGAAGCCCATGATGGCCAGACCCGTAGCGAAGCCCCGGTTTTCCGGGAACCATTTGACCAGAGTCGATACGGGCGTGATATAGCCCGTTCCCAGGCCGATGCCGCCGATGACGCCGTAAAAGGCGTAGAGCATGGGCAGGCTGTGGGCGTAGAGAGCTGCTGCCGTACCGAACATGGCCGTGACGAAGCAGGTCATCGATAAGAGGCCCGATTTACGGGGCCCGATTTTCTGGACAAAACTGCCCAAAAAGCCGGCCGACAAACCGAGGAACAAGATGGCCAGGGAAAAGGTCCACGTCGTTTCCTTGAGGGTAAATCCCATGGATTCCATAATGGGCTTCGTAAGGACGCTCCAGGCATAAACACTGCCAATACAGAGGTGGAGCCCCATGGCAGACAGGGCGATGAGCCAGCGATTTCGTTTCATTAGACAACACTCCTTGTGAGGAGCCAGGCTGGCGAAAAAAATACCGGCCGCCTGGCTCAAGAATATGTAGCATACTCTTGCCCAGACGGTCGGCATGAAAAGCTCCGTACAGTTCACGTGGTTACTCCACTTGATTCCGTCAGTCCTGTACGGATCTGCTGATGCGTTTATTATACGAATATGGACAGAGATTGTCAATATCCTTTTTTAGGCGGCCGGCGAAAAGGGAACGTAAGGCTGGCTGGAAACAGCCGGCTTACTTGTCTTAGCCGTATCCGCTTTGGCAGCGGTCTTCACCGTCGTCTTAGCTGCCGTTTTAGCCACTGTCGCAGCCGTTGTCTTTACGGCCGTATCTGCTTTAGCAGGTGCTTTGGCTGCCGCCGTGGCTGCTTCTTTCTTCTGCTGGGAAGCTAATTCAGCAGCCTGGGCCTGTTTTTCCTTGATATCCGACAAGGTCTGGCCTGCCGGTGCCTGGCGCAGGATATAGACGTTTTCTGCCGGTTCGACCGGTTTCAGTACGGAGAAGCCATAGCTCATGAGTTTCTGGGCATCGCCGAAGCGGTCGTCCGAATTCATGATAGAGGCGATGACGGTCCGGCCGTCCTGCGTAGCCGATGCGACCAGACAGGGACCGCCGGCATTGGTCGTACCGGTCTTGATGCCGTTGGCACCGGGGAAGCCGCTGGTCAGGAAATAGTTCGTCGTCGTGCAGTGCTTGGAGCCGCCGTTGATATAGGGCATGTCGTATTCACTGTGGCTGACCATATCGCGAAATTCCGGCAGTTTCATGCCGTAAGCGGCCATCGTCGCCATATCGCGGGCTGTCGAATAGTGGTCGCTATCCGGCAGGCCATGGGGATTGGCGAAATGAGTATTCGTACAGCCCAGGGCGGCTGCTTTTTCGTTCATCTTGGCGACGAAATCGGCCTGACTCGGCGTAACCGTTTCGGCGACGGCAATGGTGGCATCACAGCCGGATACAGTCATCATACCGGTCATGGCATTGCGCAGGGTGATCTGGTCGCCCGGGTCGATACCCAGGACGGACGCATCGCTTTCGATATTGTAGACATCTTTCGTAATGTTGATAGGCTGATCCAATTTACCCTGTGCCTTGCCCAGTTCGACGCCGAGGATGCAGGTCATGATTTTCGTCGTGCTGCCCGGATAGGCCCGGTCATCGGCATTTTTCGCATAGAGCGTGTCGCCTGTATCGGCATCCATGACATAGGCAGCATGAGCACTGATTTCAGGCGGCTGCGGTGTATCGGCAAAGACAGCAGCCGATACGGTTCAGGCAGGCCGCAGCTGGCCAGACAGAGGATTTTTTCAAAGACATAGCGTACACTTCTTTCTCTATAAGGGATTTTCGCAGCCATCTTTGGCTTGCGGGGGATATTTCTTGGGGCTTTCCTTTACTTTTTCGATATAGAGGACAGCGCGGACATCGTCCAGGCCCGGCAGGCGGACCGGCCGGACTTCGGCGACTTTGCCGCCCAGGATCTGCAGGGCTTTTCGCCTTCCGCCAGTTCTTCTTCATACTGGGCCCCTTTGAGGGAAATGAAATAGCCGCCGGTCCGGACGTAAGGCAGGGCCCATTCGGCCAGGATGTTCAGGCGGGCCACGGCCCGGCTGGTGACGATATCGAAAGCACTGCGGTATTCCGGTTTATGGGCCATTTCTTCAGCCCGGCCGTGGAGGAACGAAGCGGTCAGTCCCAAATCGCAGACGACCTTTTCCAGGAAAGTCAGCCGCTTCTGCAGGGAATCGAAGAAGGTCACCTTCAGATCCGGCCGGTAAATGAGCAGGGGCAGGCCGGGAAAACCGGCACCGGTCCCCAGATCAAGGACGCTGGCGCCATCTTTGAAATAAGCCGGGTCATAGCAGGACAGGCTGTCGGCCATGTGCTTGATGGCGACGCCTTTCGGATCGGTAATGGCCGTCAGGTTCATGACCTTGTTCGTTTCGACTAAAGCTTCGTCAAAGGTGCAGAACTGTGCCAGCTGGCTTTCTGATACGCTGAGGTCCATGGCCTTCAGGGCCTGTGCTAATTCACTGCGAAACATGATTTTTTTCCTCCCGGCTGTGCTGTTCCAGTACGATGAGCAGGGCCGTGATATCCGCCGGCGAGACGCCGGAGATACGGCTGGCCTGGCCCAGGGACAAGGGCCGGATTTCGTCGAGTTTCTGCCGGGCTTCGGCCGACAGGGTATCGATATCGGCATAGACGATGTCGGCAGGCATCTTCTTCTGTTCCAGGCGGTTCATCTTTTCAACCTGTTCCATCTGACGGCTGATATAGCCTTCGTATTTGATCATGATCTCGATTTCTTCTTCCACATCGGCAGCCAGTTCCGGCAGGTCGAAGACCGTCCGCAAGGCTTCATAATCGACATCATTGCGGCGCAGGAGGTCATAGGCCGTAATAGCCGTGTGAATCGGTGCCGTACCCAGGCGTTCCAGTTTTTCCAGGTTGGCCTTGGACGGCGTGACCGAAATCTCTTTCAAGGCGGCAATGCCCTGTTCGATAGCCTCTTTCTTGGCCGTGAAACGGTCGTACCGTTCCTGCGTGACCAGGCCCAAATCGTAGCCTTTCTGAGTCAGGCGCAGGTCGGCATTATCCTGGCGCAGGATGAGGCGGTATTCGCTGCGGCTGGTCATGATGCGGTACGGTTCATTCGTGCCCTTGGTGACCAAGTCGTCGATGAGGACGCCGATATAGGCTTCAGAACGGGTCAGGATGAACGGATCCTTCCCTTGTATCTTCAAGGCCGCGTTGATGCCGGCCATGAGGCCCTGGGCAGCCGCTTCTTCGTAGCCGCTGGTGCCGTTGGCCTGGCCTGCCGAGAAGAGGCCGGAAATCTTCTTCGTTTCCAGCCATGGTGTGAGCTGTGTCGGGTCCAGGCAGTCGTATTCGATGGCGTAACCAGGACGCATGATCTTGACATCTTCCAGGCCCGGAATGGTCCGCAGGAAGGCGTACTGGACGTCAGCGGGCATGCTGGTGCTCATGCCCTGGACGTACATTTCTTCCGTCGATTCACCTTCCGGTTCGATGAACAACTGATGCCGCTTCTTATCGGCAAAGCGGACGATCTTCGATTCGATGGACGGGCAGTAACGCGGGCCGATGCCGGTGATGATGCCGTTACACATCGGCGCCCGATCGAGGTTGTCGCGGATGATCTTATGCGTTTCTTCATTGGTGAAAGTCAGCCAGCAGCATTCTTTGTTGCGGTCCTTGCGTTCCGACAGGAAAGAAAAGGCATGGCCGTCTTTATCGCCTTCCTGTTTGGCCATTTCGTCCGTCCGCAGGGTGCGGCGGTCGACGCGGGCCGGCGTCCCTGTCTTGAAGCGCATGAGCTTGAGGCCCGCCTTGAGGAGCGACCCCGACAGGTCTTCGGCCGAGCGCTGGCCGATGGGGCCGCCGGAATAGGTGCAGGTGCCGATGATGATTTTCCCCTTGAGGTAGGTCCCCGTCGCCAGGATGACGCACTTGGCTTTATAGACTTCGTCCAGTTCCGTCCGGACCCCGGTGACGGCGCCGTCTTCGACGAGGAGATCCGTAATCATGAGCTGCTTGACATCGAGGTTTTCCTGGTTTTCCAGGGTCTTGGTCATGGCCAGCTGGTACATCTTCTTATCGGACTGGGCCCGGAGCGAATAGACAGCCGGTCCCTTGCCGGTATTGAGCATTCGCATCTGGAGGCAGGTCTTATCCGTATTGATGCCCATTTCCCCGCCCAGGGCGTCGATTTCCCGGACGAGATGGCTCTTGCCCGGACCACCGACGGCGGGATTACAGGGCATGAGGGCAATATTATCTAAGTTCAACGTCGCCATCAGGGTCTTGGCGCCCAGACGGGCACTGGCCAGGGCCGCTTCACAGCCGGCATGACCGGCACCGATGACGATGACATCGTATGTATCGACTACAAACATAGTTCCACCCCTTTATTTACCTAAACAGAATCGGCTGAATATTTCTTCGACCATATCGTCGTGAACGGTATCGCCAGTAATCGAACCCAAGAGGTCCCAGGCTTCGCGCAGGTCGACGACGGCACAGTCGACAGGCATGCCGGCTTCGATGGAATCGAGGGCCCGTTTCAAGGCTTCCCGGCTCTGGCGCACCAATTCGATATGGCGCGTGTTGGTGAGCAGGGCGCTGCCGGCCGTATCGGCATGGGACAACGCCAGGGACAGGAGCTGTTCTTTCAAGGCTTCCAGGCCTTCCCCAGTGCCGGCCGACAAGGACAGGACGGGATGACCATACTGCCCCAGGTCTTTTTCCGCAACGACAGGCGTCAAGTCGCTCTTATTGAGGACGATGAGGACATTTCGCTCCTTCGTGTCCTCCAGGATGGCCCGGTCTTCCTCGGAAAGGGGCCGCGAGCTGTCGATGACGACGAGGATGATATCGGCCTTATCCATGTAGGCCTTGGCCTTGGTGACGCCGATTTTTTCGACTGTATCATCGGTCTCCCGGATACCCGCCGTATCGACGAGGCAGACCGGGACGCCCTTGAGGGAAATCCATTCTTCCAGGACGTCCCGCGTCGTCCCCGGCACGTCGGTGACGATGGCCCGGTCTTCCTGGAGCAGGCGGTTCAGCAGGCTCGACTTGCCGGCGTTCGGCGTGCCGGCAATGGCGGCCATGACGCCGTCGCGAATGATGCGGCCATCGTGGGAAGCTTCCAGCATCTCATCAAGGGACGCCAGCTGCTTGCGGATGGCACCGGCTACATCGGGGACCGTAATGTCTTCCAGGTCTTCTTCAGGATAATCGATAGTCACTTCCAGGCGGGTAATGAAATCGGTCAGCTCATGGCGCATGGCGCCGATGACCTTGGACAGGCGGCCTTCGAGCTGATTGACGGCACTGGTCAGGCCCTGACGGCTCTTGGCCTGGATAACATCCATGACGGCTTCGGCCTGGGCCAGATCGATGCGGCCGTTGACAAAAGCCCGCTGCGTAAATTCTCCGGGATTGGCCAGGCGGGCGCCGTGGGCCAGGACCAGGCTGAGGATTTCTTCCAGGGCTTTGCGGCCGCCGTGGCACTGGATTTCCAGTACGTCTTCTGCCGTATAGGAATGGGGGCCCTTCATGATGAGCATCAGTACTTCATCGACAGGGCGGCCGTCATCGGCGACGACGAGACCATGCTGGATGGAACGGTCCCGGCGCTGGGCCAGGGGTTTTCCGGAAGGACTGCGGAAAATGGCGTCGCCGACCGCATAAGCATGGCTGCCGCTGATACGGATGACGCCGATACCGCTTTCCCCCAAAGGAGTGGCAATGGCCGCAATCGTATCGGTCGTATCGTACATAGGTCAATACTCCTTTCATATTCTAAAAGGAGCTGCCTCGATGTGACAGCTCCTTATATAATCCATAAACTAAATACTTATTCCTGGCTATAGATGACGACGTGGCGATAGGGATCCTGGCCTTCACTTTCCGTGCGGACCTGGGGATCGTTCTGCAAGGTCACGTGGATGATCTTGCGTTCATAGCCGTTCATCGGTTCCAGGACGACGCGGTCGCCGCTCTTTTTGACGCGGTTCGCCAGGCGGATAGCCAGCTGTTTCAGCGTTTCTTCGCGGCGATGGCGGTAATTTTCGACGTCGAGCATGATGAAATGACGCGTCGTTTCCCCCTGGTTCGTCGTCAAGTTGGTCAGGTACTGGAGTGCGTCCAGGGTCTGGCCGTGTTTGCCGATGAGGATGCCCAGGTTCTTGCCATGCAGGTGAAGCAGGACTTTATCGGACTTGATCATCTTTTCGATGACAACGTCGATGCCCATGTTCTTGAGGACTTCCTGGAGGAAGGCCTTGGCCTTAGCCGCTGCTTCTTCTGCCGTGAAGGCTTCTTCAGCAGCTTCGGCCGTTTCCGGTACAGCCGGTACCGTATCTTCCTGAGGAAGGCTTTCCGCTTCTACGCGGACAGCCGGTTCGGCAGCTTCCGGAGCCGCCGTTTTTTCGGCTTCTTCCGGCTGGCTTTCCATAGCCGGGACGACGGGTACGCCTTCTTTTTCGGTGATACGTACCTTAGCCGGCTTGCTGCCGAAGCCGAAAAAGCCGCTTTTCGGTTCTTCCAAGACTTCGATGTCGACTTCATCTTTCATTCTGCCGAGACGTACCAGGCCGGAACGGACGGCATCTTCAATCGTTTTTCCTGTAGTTTCGATGGTACTCATGCTTCTGATCGTGCTCCTTTTTTCTTGAGGTGGGTCATGAGGTACTGCTGTGCCCACTGGAATACGTTAGAAACAACCCAGTAAATGACCAGGCCGCTGGGGAAATTCAAGCTGATCCAGCCGATGAACAAGGGCATGACGATCTTCATGATCTTCTGCTGCTTGGCCTGTGCATCCGAAGCCGCTACCTGCGCACCGGACATCTGGTTCTGGATGAAATAAGTCGAAACTGCCGACAGTACCGGCATGATATATGTGGGGTCCGGCTGGCCCAGGCTGGGAAGCCATAAGAAGCTTTCGAAAGCCGGGTCATAGGGATATTCCCGGAGAGCATAGAAAATAGCGATGAGGAATGGCATCTGAATGAGGATCGGCAGACAGCCCGACAAGGGGTTGACGCCCATTTCCCGATACAGTTTGGTCATTTCTTCCTGCATCTTTTTCTGATTGCCCTTATATTTCTTCTGTAATTCTTTGATCTTAGGCTGCAAGGTCTGCATGCCTTCCATGGAACGGATCTGTTTCGCCGTAAGCGGTGCCAGAACCAATTTGATGATCAAAGTAAGCATGATAATGGCAGCGCCATAGCTCGGATAGCCTACATTCTGGGTAAATGCATAGCAGTAATTCATGAATGTCGTCATAATACCGCTGAGGACATCCATTATTCCACTGAAAAAGCCCAATACGCTCAACTCCTGTTCAGTTGTAAAAAATAGGGATCTACGGTACCGGATCATATCCGCCTTTGTGAAAGGGATGGCATTTTAAAATGCGCCTTAGTGCCAAATAACTCCCTTTGATAGCACCGTACTTCTGCAAGGCCTCGACGGCATAAGCAGAACAAGTCGGATAAAACCGGCAGCACGGCCGGTGAAGGGGCGATATGAACAACTGGTAAAACCGGATAAGGGCTATGAAACACCGTTTCATGTGTCATCACTTCTTCTTTAATACCCTGGCATGCCGGAATAACTGCAGGATGCTGTGTTCTGCGTCTTTGTATCCGGCGTATTTTAAACTGCTGCGGCCAATGAGGACCAAGTCGAAACCATCGCGCAATTCAAACTGGTGCAGGCGATAGACTTCCTTCATCAGGCGGCGGCAGCGGTTGCGTTCGACGGCGCAGCCGATTTTCTTACCCGTTACGAAACCAATCCGGGTCGGCTGTTTCGGTGAGCGCGGCAGGACGTACAGGACGACGCGGCGGTTGACATACGACTTGCCGCGGCGGTATACGAGCTGGTACTCATGATTTTTGCACAGCCGTTGCTCTTTTGTTAGTTCATACATACGTAATTGTCCTAAAAATGCCAGAAAAACAGAAAAATTCCGCCATCCGGAACTTTTCTGTTTATCTCGTAATAATTAAGCAGAGAGTTTCTTTCTGCCTTTCATGCGGCGTTTTTTCAAAACCATGCGGCCGCCTTTTGTCTTCATTCTTTCGCGGAAGCCATGAGTTCTCTTTCTCCACAATGTATTCGGCTGATATGTCTGTTTCAAGCTAGACACCTCCTTTGTCGTCATTGACAGTAAATGAATTTACACCATAACAGGTTAATTATAGTAAGCCAGCTTCTGGCTGTCAAGTCCCATTTTTTGAGCCCTATGCTTTTTGCGTATACCTTCTGTATAAGTATTCCAAGAAAATTTTCTTCCCATAATTTCGGTTTTGTTGTAAAATGTGGATAGATAAATAAGTTGTCAACAATCTATCCACATTTTGTGGATAAGTGGATAAGCCCTCGGAAATTCGATGATTATCGTCTTTCCGCCTTTTTGTGTCCCCCTTATCCCCTTTATCCACAATTCAGGCTATACACATATACACTTTATATGGTACACTCTATGTCACGCACAATTTTACGCACAGATTGGAAGGATTATTATGGACCTGCTCAGCTTATGGGAAAAAATGCTGGCTAACCTAAAACAAGTCTTGCCCAAAGAGATTTTTACCAACTGGTTTGAAGGCAACATCATTCCCTACTCTTATTCTGAAGAAGAGAATCTTCTCATATTGGACACGATGACGAATTTTCTCCGCGATTACGTCAGCAAAAAATATACGGACATCCTGGAGACGGTCGCCCAAGACGCCATTGGCCGCCCGACGCGGGTCCAGCTGATCACAAGCCAGGAAAAGAAACCTGCCGGGGAAAGCCAGTCTGAAGCCGTCGCCGAAACCATTACCCTGCCGTCCAAGCCGGCTGCCACCCCTGCACCGACGGAAACTGTAGTCCCGGATACGCACTCCGTCCCGTCAGGACAGACAGAATGGGTCCAGCCTGAGTTGCCCATCAGTGACGACAATACGGCTCCGATGCCCATCGTCAAAGAAGCCGTTCCCGTCAAACCCGATGAAACCCCTTATAATAATAATTTAAATAAAGATTATACCTTTGATAACTTCATCGTCGGCAACAGCAACCGCGTCGCTACGGCCGTGGCCAAGTCCATTGCAGCGGCACCGGCCCAGAAGTGGAATCCTTTCTACATCTACGGCGGCAGCGGCCTGGGCAAGACACACCTGATGCACGCCATCGGTCACGAACTGCTGAAGAACTTCCCCAATATGCGTCTCCTCTGTATCACCAGCGAAGACTTCGTCAACGAATTTATCCAGTGTATCCAGGACAAGAACACGGAAAGCTTCCGCCGCCGTTACCGCAACGTCGACGTCCTCTTCGTCGACGACATCCAGTTCCTGGGCCGTGGCGATAAAGAAAGCTCGAAAGAAGAATTTTTCCACACCTTCAATAAGCTCTACCAGGACAAAAAGCAGATGGTCTTCACCAGCGACCGGCCGCCACGGGATATCAAGAAATTGGAAGAACGCCTGCGTTCGCGCTTTGAAACGGCATGGTCACCCAGATCGAACCGCCTGATCTGGAAACGCGCACGGCGATCTTGCGGGCCTGGGCTGAAAAAGAAATATCACCTGCGACCTGGATGCCCTTAATTATATCGCAGCCAATGTCAGTGAAATATCCGTAAACTGCACGGCGCCTTTATCCGTGTCCTCCTGGAAGCGTCACAATCCAAGAGCAACGTCACTTTGCCCCATGGTCAAGCATGCCATCCACTATATTACGGATGCCCAGGATGAGAAGAAATACATCACCATCGATGAATCACGACCTATATCTGCCAGCACTATAACATCAATTATAAAGAACTGATGGGCAAGAAAAAGACCAAGGACATCGCTCTGCCGCGGCAGATTGCCCATGTACATGTGCCGTGAACTGACGGGGGAATACCTATCCCCATATTGGGACAGCCTTCAACGGCCGCGACCATACGACAGTCATGCATGCCTGCTCCCAGATCCGGAAAAAATTCGACAAGG
>ENA-OQCL01000242-OQCL01000242.1-human-gut-metagenome-genome-assembly--contig:-NODE-242-length-28649-cov-5.327046_pt1 | contig 28649 bp, 27 predicted proteins | sample MGYA00242502_ERZ504586 | MGnify/ENA primary metagenome ERZ504586 (study PRJEB26092, sample SAMD00036316) | human gut metagenome | host: Homo sapiens | study: EMG produced TPA metagenomics assembly of... | reverse complement strand
CCTCGTGTGGTCTGGAAGGACGAATTCCGTAAAGCTGAGGGTAATTACCACCTGCCCGTCCTGAGCGATCTCCGCCCGGGACAGTGCGTAGCTCTCTGGTTGGAACCAGCAGAAAATCTGACATCCATCCTGGTTTCCCGGGTCTAGTGTGGCGTAGAGCACCTCCTGTTCGTCCAGGGTATCGGAGCAGCAGTCCACCGCCGCGCCGCTTTTGCAGGCCTTCAGCACAGCGGGCATGGCGTCCGCCGGAGAGAGACCACTCCCTGACAGGGCGCCGGTATCCAGCTCCGCGCCATCGTACTCCAACTCGGTCTCGCCGTCCGTCCAGGTGAGCACGGTACCAGCAATGTTTTCCGGCTCCGTCACCGTCATGGCGCCGGCGTCCAGGTTGCCCTCAATGGCCACATTGTAGCCGTACACGCGCTCCCCATAGTCGGCGGTGACCTCCGCCTGGGCGGAGAACTGCTTCAGCCGGCCATAGGCCGCCTGCACCGCCTGCAATCGGTCCCCAGCGCTTTCACCGCCGGAGCAGCCGGTGAGCAGCAGTGCTCCGGCCATCGTCAGCGTCAGCAATCCCTGTCCTGGTCTTACCTCCATGGAATTCCCCCTCAACGTCTATTCCAGCCCTTTCAGCACAGCGGGGATTCCCTCTGTCAGCACATCTGTGCTGCACATTCCGCGGCGTCCATACCGCTGGGCCATCTGATCCCCGGCCCGGCCGTGAATCCAGACGGCCGCCGCCGCCGCTTCCAACGGCGTCATCCCCTGGCCCAGCAGGGAGACAATCAGGCCGCCCAGCACATCGCCGCTGCCGCCCTTCGCCATGCCGTCATTGCCGGTGGTGTTCAGATACGCCCGTCCGTCCGGGCCTGCCACAATGGTGCGGTGTCCCTTCATCACCAGGACACAGTGGTGGGCTTTGGCAAAGGCCAGCGCAGTGCTCAGGCGATCCTCTCCCGACCAGCTGCCGGTCAGGTTCCGGAACTCCCCGTCGTGGGGCGTGCAGAATGGTGGGGGCTGTCACGGCTGTCCAACACATCTATATGATTTCCGATGGCGTTTATGCCGTCTGCATCCAGGACAATGGGACAGCGGGCCTCCCGCAGAATGGTCCGGACCGCCTGCTGGACGCCGGGGGCTTTTCCAAGGCCGGGGCCAATCAAAGCCGCCTGCATCTCCTCCAGACGTTCCAGCACCTGATCCGCTGCCTCCGCAGCCAACGCCCCCCTGCCGCTCCGGCAGTGCCACCGGCATCTCCTCCATACACTTGATGGCGGTGACAGTGTAGATGGCCTCAGGGACCCCTACAAATACCAGGCCGGCGCCGCTGCGCACGGCGGTGTGGGAGGCCATAATGGGGGCGCCGATGTAGTCCCGGCACCCGCCCAGAATGAACACCTTGCCAAACACGCCCTTGTGCCCGTCCCTGGGGCGGACCGGCAGCAAATCCCTCACGCAAGCCTCCTCCAGCATGGTCACCGGGTACTCCAGGGAGTCCACCAAAGCCGGGTCCAGCCCAATCCCCCTGACAAGCAGTTTTCCTGTACAGAGGCCGCCGGCCCCGATGATATGGCCCGGCTTGGCCAAGGGTAAAGGTAACTGTAACGTCCGCGCACACCGCGCTGCCCAGCTTGCGGCCGGTATTCGCCTCGATTCCAGAGGGAATATCCGCTGCAATAACAGTGCCTGTGGCCTGATTGTTGCGCCGATCCTTGAGCGGGCGGCCGCCCGGGAAGCTCTCCAGAGTCTTGCGTCCCATGATGACGGCATGGCCCTTCGTGCAACGCACGAAATGACGCATGTCGGCACGGTTCGCCACGAGCATGTCACCGTCGCGGCCGATGCCCCAGTCGTCGCACACCGCCACGATCGCCTTAAGTCTACACTGCAATGGGGATTCCCTTCACCTGCGGCCCGGTCTGGTAGTTCTCGACGATGAGGTCGTCGGTCGTGAAATCATAGAAGTTCGTAACCTCGGGGTTCAGGCGCACCGCCGGCGCGGGGAACTGCGGCCTCCCGATGAGCTCACGCACGATATCGACGTGCCGGTCGTAGATGTGCGCGTCCACGATCACGTGCAAGAGTTCGCCCGCAACCATGCCGACGGATTGCGCGACCATCATGAGCAAGATGGCGTACTGGCACACGTTCCAGTTGTTCGCCGCAAGGATGTCCTGGCTGCGCTGCATGAGCACCATGTTGAGCGTGGGGCGCTCGTCCCCCGCCGCGTGCGTCACGTTGTAAGTGACGCTGTAGGCGCAGGGATACAAGTGCATCTCGGAAAGGTCGGCGAACGTGTACATGTTCGTCATGATGCGCCGCGAGTACGGCGTGTGCGAAAGATCGTAAAGCACACGGTCCATCTGGTCGAAGTCGCCCTCGGGATAGTGCGACTTCTGCGCGATCTGATAGCCATACGCCTTGCCGATGGAACCGCTCTCGTCGGCCCACTCATCCCAGATATGTGAGTTGAGATCGTGGATGTTGTTCGATTTACGCTGATAGATCCAAAGGATCTCATCCATCGCACTCTTGAGCGCTGTGCGCCGCAGCGTGAGGGCCGGGAATTCCTCGCGCAGGTCGTAACGAGCGGTCACCCCGAAGTTCTTGATGGTGTAGGCCGGCGTCCCGTCTTCCCAATGGGGGCGCACTTTCTGCCCCTCGGTTGTGGTGCCGTGGTCCAAGATATCCGTGCACATCCGCACGAAAAGCTGATCTGCCTTGCTCATGCGCATCCTTACGACTCGTCCAAAACGTCCACTTTATTGTACGCAATGCGGAGCATGTCCACGAAAGATGCGCTGCGTGGAGCTATCTCCATAGGGACGAGACCGGACGGGGCGCCGCGCAAGCACGGCCGACTACCGTGGTCTAGGCCTCGAGCGCCATCTCCTGAGGGGCTTCTTCGGCTTCGGGCTTATCCTTCCGACCGAACCCGACCACGAAATCGATGAGCGGGGACGAGATGAAGACCGTGATGAGCGAGAAGACGATTTTGCTCAACGGAATATAGGAAAGCGAAAGCAGGAGCACCGACAGGTCCGTGAACAGGTAGCACCGCGAAAGTCTGAGCCCGAACACCTTATGGATCGAGAGCGCGAGCGCATCGTCTCCACCGGCCGACGCGTTGCAACGCACGACGAGCCCAGCACCTACGCCCACGAACACGCCGCCCGCGATAGACGCGAGCAACGGAAACGCGGAGAGATCGGGAAACAGGTGCGGCAGGCTTTCCCACAACGCGTAGAACAGGGCGAGGAGCACGCTCGATACGGCAGACCACCCGAGGAACCCAGCTCCGAGAACGAAGAAGCCGACGGTATAGCACACGGCGTCGAGAATAGGAGACGCGATGGAGGCGTCGATACCGAACCAATGGTTGAGTAACAGAATCCCGCCGAGCACGCCGCCCTCGGTGATACCGACGACCTGATGGATGTTGTGCATCCCGAAGGTAAGAATGCCGCATCCAAGCGCGATCGTCGCGAACCTGCGGACCGTCGCCCAACTGCAAAGCGCTCCCACGCGCCGTCCGATTTCTTCCCTACTCAACTGCATTGTTTTCAATTCCCTCTGAAACGCTCGCTTGATGACGGTCCACACGATAAACTCTGGTAACGTACCAGGGTCAAGAAAGGGTCCGTGATACGCCATGAAATCTGCACAACAAAAACGCTATTACACCATCAGCGAGATCTCCCGCCTCTTTGGAATCGGCATCGATTCACTCAGATATTACGAACGGCTCGGGATCGTGACCCCGCAACGCGGCTCCAACGGCTACCGCCTGTATGACCTCGATGACATATACAAGCTATCGCTCATCAAGGATTTACGTCGACTCGATGTCCCTATGAAGCAGATTAAGGAGCACTTGGACCATCAAACGCTCAAAGGAACGCTTGGCCTGCTTGAGCAGGAACATCATCTGCTCAGCGAGCGCATCGAGCAGCTCGAAGCGGACCGAGCGTCCGTTCTTGCCCACATGAATGAGCTGCAATCGGCGCTCGCGAGACCCGTCGACAAGGTTGAGCTACTTGAAAAACCGTACAGGCGCTGCGTCCAGCTCTCCGCACGCATCGAGCGCGACGCCGAGATGGACCTCCTTATCCAGCGCCTGCACCGACAGTACGAGCACATACTCCCCCACCTAGGCATGCTCGAGATAGGAGGCGCGCTTTCTGTCGAAGACCTCGATGCAGGCAGGGCGAATGTCTATCATTCGGTGTTTTTCGTTCTCGAGGGTCTTGAAGACGACGAGGACGCCCCGTGCGACTTCATGCTGGAAGGTGGCACCTACCTCGTCATGCGTTACCGAGGCCCCTATGAGCAGAACGGCGCAATCTACGAGCAGCTCCTGTCCTATGCCGCTCTGCACTGTCTTGAGATTGCGGGCCCGCCGTATGAGTTCTACGAGATAGACAATCGAGATACCGCAGATCCAGCAGAATTCCTCTCGCGCATTGAAATGAGGGTTGACGGCCCCGCTGTTGGGCATTCTATCTCTGGAAACGAAGCATAGCAGGGTCCTTGAAGCGCTTGTTGCATCTGTGAATGCAACTTTTGGGCACTCCAAGCCACCGCGCGTAAGTAGCCAGGCGGGCAACAAAATTAAACCGCAGGTCAGGATGCTAATGTCTTTCGTGCAGATGCGGTTCTACTCGGCGTTCGTCCGTTAAAGTGCCCAAAAGTTGAAACCGGGTTGCGCCCCGGAGGCGCAATCAGCGCTTTCACCAGAAAAGGAGCCCGCGCAAAGCCTCTCTGGGCATAGTCCGCAACGTAAAAGGCCCGGATTGCCGGGCCTTCCATCGAATTTGAATAGATGAAGATGCGAACCACCTGAATCGATTAGAACTTCTTGCCCTTCATCTGCTGCTCCATAGCGCGAAGCATATCCATGTCGGCGTTGCCGGAGCTGCCGCCCATGCCGGCAAACGGGTTGCCGCCCATGCCGCCGAGCGCACCCATGTTGCCCATTCCAGGAATGCCAGGCATGCGCATCTTCTTGCCGCGCTTGCCTTTCTTCCCCTTCTTGCCGCCCTGAGCCTGCTGGGCCATCGTGCGCATCTTGCCCATCATCTTGTTCATCTCGCCCCACTGCTTCATGAGGTTGTTCACGTCGGCGGGGGTGGTGCCGGAACCGCGGGCGATGCGCGCGCGACGCTGCCCGTTGATGATTGAGGGCTTCACGCGCTCCTGCTTCGTCATCGACTGGATCATGGCCTCGATCTTGTCGAAGACCGAGTCATCGATGTTGCCGCCCATTTGGTTGAGCATGCGCTGGCCGCCCGGAAGCATGCCGAGAATGGACTTCATGCCACCCATCTTCTTGAGCATGCGCATCTGCTCGAGCATGTCGTTCATGGTGAAGCCGTCGCGCAGCATGCGCTCAGCGGCCTCGAGCTGCTCAGCGTTGGCGGCTTCTTGAGCCTTCTCGATGATGCCAACGACGTCGCCCATGCCAAGGATTCGCTTGGCCATACGGTCGGGGCTGAAGACCTCGAGAGAATCGGGCTTCTCGCCCATCGAGACGAACTTGATCGGCTTGCCGGTTACCGCGCGCACGGAGAGGGCGCCGCCGCCGCGGGCGTCGCCATCGAGCTTGGAGATGATCACGCCATCGAAATCGGTGCGCTCAGCGAAGGTGGAGACAACGTTGACGATGTCCTGGCCGGTCATGGCATCGACGACCATGAGCACCTGGTCGGGCTTCACGGCCTTCTTGATGTCGACGGCCTCCTGCATCATCTGCTCGTCGATCTGCAGGCGGCCGGCGGTGTCGACGATCACCACGTCGCGCATATGGTCGACGGCCTCGCGCACCGCGCCCTGGGCGATCTCGATGGGATGGGCGCCGTCGCCGCGGAACACCGGCACGCCGATCTCGCCGCCGAGCGTGGCGAGCTGGTCGGCGGCTGCAGGACGGTAGACGTCGCACGCGGCGAGCAGCGGGCTCTTACCCTGCTTCTTGAGCAAGTAGGCGAGCTTCACGGCAGCAGTCGTCTTACCGGAGCCCTGTAGACCCACAAGCATGATGACGTTGGGGATGCGGTTCGAGAGCGTGAGGCGGCTCTCCGTGGAACCGAGGAGCTCGACGAGCTCATCGAGCACGATCTTCACAACGTTCTGCGCCGGGGTGAGCGAATCCATGACCTCGGCCGTGAGGCAGCGCTCCTTGGTCTTGGCAACGAAGTCCTTGACGACCTTGAAGTTGACGTCGGCCTCGAGGAGCGCCATGCGGATGTCGCGCATCGCGCTCGTGATATCGGCCTCGGTGAGCTTGCCCTTGCCGCGCAGGCGGTCAAAGGTATCGTTCAGGCGGTCGGAGAGGTTGTTGAACATGGGGGCTCCTATCGGCTCTCGACGCTCCGAGTGGGCTGCATGTCTGGACACCTCACTACCCAGACAGTCCTCGCCGCTCCGCGGCTGCGGAACTCGCGATGAGCTGTGCAGGCATGCAGCCCTGCGCAGAAATCCGTACTCGTGGCGGGTACTCAAACGGCTTAATTGTACCGCAGGGGGTGACGATGGAACCGTTCCTGATCCACATTTTGGTGAGGCGGGCAAGCCCTCACAATCTTTCGGAACACACATCTCGTTATATCTCATGCCAGCATTACCGCTTGCCATGTTTAATCATCCGTTCACCGGTATTAAAAATATGACAAGACATATAGAAAAGACTGGTATTAAGATTCAAGACAACGTATGCATACGATTAACAATCAAGGAGGTCTTCAGACTCAAGGAGGCACACATGCCCTCAATCTCACGCAGGTCGTTTATCGCAACAGGAGCGGCTGGCATGACCTTGGCTTTCGCCGGTTGTTCGTCTGGCACCGCGACAGGTTCGCAGGAGACTCCCTCGAGCAACGTGGCCGCAACCCAATTAATCGTCGTCGAAGGTTTTGATTGGGGTCCAAACGTCACGAAAACCGTGATCGATTTTGGTAACGAAATCGACCCTGAGACGATAAGCGCTGCTGCATTTACCGTCTCTGATCGCCGACAGGATTATGTCGATGATCCCGATGCTGCAGATGGCGTCGGCATCGTGGAACACGATCGAACGGTTTCCGATGCTTACCCCAGCGATGAAAAGGGCAATAAGGTCGATGAGGGTTCCCGCTATGTCACTCTGGATATGACAGTCGGACCTTCGGATGGCAACTGTCAGATTTGGCTCGACTCGAAGAGCATGAATTTCTGGAGCGATCCCTATGAGCTTAACATTGCGCTCAGCGATGACGCCGCCCTCGCGTTTGCTGATGGCACACCGGTAGAGACGCTTGAAGTCTCGACCGAAGGGCTCATCGATTCAATGTACTGCCCGGTCATGGATCTTTTCACGTCTGAGTCCTTCGAAGCAAGCGACGGAACAGCGCTCACCTACGCTTCCTTCGAACCCGAAGCGGATGATCTAAAGCACCCGCTCGTCATTTGGCTCCACGGCGCAGGCGGCGGTGGCACCGATGTGAGGATGGCAGTCTATGACACCAAGTGCACATCGCTCGTTCAAAATGACTTCCAGGAAAGCATGGGCGGCGCATACATCCTCATTCCGCAATGCAATGGCTTCTGGCTCCAATATGAAGGGATGGGCGACGCTGACGTACTCGATAATCCCGGCACCGACTCGATCTGGAAGCCTGCAGTCCTGGAACTCATTGATACCTATGTGGAGGAGCATCCCGATATCGACCCTGGCCGCATCCTAGTAGGCGGTTGCTCGAACGGTGGTTACCTAACGCTCGACCTCGTTTTCGAGCGCCCAGACTATTTCGCTGCCGCCTTCCCCATCAGTGAGGCATACAGGGATTCTGGAATCTCTGACGAAATGATTGAATCGATCAAGGATCTCCCGATGTGGTTCGTCTATACGCACGCGGACATCGTGGTCGACCCAACCGTCTACGAGGACCCGACAATCGAGCGGCTTAATTCAGTCGGAGCGTCAGACCTGCACGTCTCGGTCTACGACGACGCAACGATTCTCGATGGAGAATTCGCTGGGTATACCTTTGAACAAGGACACGAGGCATGGATCTACTTCTTCAACGATCAGTGCACCGATGAAGACGGACTGGATATGTGGGACTGGCTCGCAAGTACTGCCAAGTAAGTGCTCGCAATCCTAGCGCTGGGTGCGCGCGAGAAATGCGCACCCAGCGCTTAAGAAATCGGATCGAACAGAGAATAGCACGCGTCCCTACTCCCCCACGAGCGCGCGGCAGAAATCGTGAGCATCGAAGTCCTGAAGGTCTTCGATGCGCTCGCCTACGCCCACACGGAGAATGGGAAGCTTGAGCTTGGAGGCCACCGCGAGCGCGATGCCGCCCTTGGCGGTGCCGTCGAGCTTGGTCATGATGACGCCATCGAGCCCCAGGGCCTCATTGAACTCGAGCGCCTGGTTGAGACCGTTCTGGCCGGTTCCAGCATCGAGAACGAGCACCACATGCACTGGCATGGGCCCCGCCTTGCACTTCTCGGCGCGCTTGCGGGTCACGTTCACGACCTTCGCAAGCTCGCGCATGAGGTCAGCCGAAGTGTGCAAGCGGCCAGCGGTATCGATAAGCACCAGATCAGCTCCCTGCGCGTCGGCCTCGTCGAGCACGTCGTAGCAAACGCTCGCGGGGTCCGAGCCGCGGTCGCGCTTGACCACGGGCACGCCGGCGCGCTCTCCCCACACATCGAGCTGCTCGATAGCCGCGGCGCGGAACGTATCGGCCGAACCGATGACCACGCGCTTGCCCGCCGCATGTGCCGCCGCCGCGATCTTGCCCACCGTGGTTGTCTTGCCCGCGCCGTTGATGCCCACGAAGAGCACGCACGACGGCGTATCGAAGAAGAAATCGTGCTCGGGCTCCACGAACACCTCGGCCAAGCGGTCAGCGAGCGCACCGCGCAGCTGCTGGGCGGTCTTGAGGTTCTTGCGCGCCGCAAGATCGCGCAGGTCGTCGGTCACCTGCATGGAAATCTCGGCACCCATGTCGCCCATGACGAGGGTGTCCTCAAGCTCTTCCCAGAAGCCTTCGTCGACCTCGCCGCCGAAGTAGAAGAGCTCATTTAAAGCCTCGCGGCTGCGCTCAAGCCCGCGCGAGAGGGCGTCAAACAGACCCATTATGCGTTCACGACCTTTCCGGTTGTCCGATCAAGCTTTTGACTCACGACGCGGCTCACGCCATCGGCCTGCATAGAGACGCCGTAAAGCACGTCCGCATCCTCCATGGTGCGCCTCTGATGCGAGACGACCAGAAGCTGGGTGGATTTTCGCAGCACATCGATGGCGTCGAGGAGCTTCGAGAGATTGGAGTCGTCGAGCGCCGCCTCGACCTCATCCAGCACGTAGAACGGCACCGTGCGCGTCTTGTATACGGCGAAAAGCAGCGCAAGGGCCGTGAGGCTCTTCTCACCACCGCTCATGAGCGTCATCTTGGTGATGCGCTTGCCGCGCGGCTGCGCGATGACCTCTATACCCGTCTCGGCGGGGTGCTCGGGATCGGTCATCTCGAGGTGCGCCTGCCCGCCCGGGAAGAGCATGCCGAAGATCTCTTGGAAGTTCTCGTCCACCTTGCTGAAGGTGGTGAGGAAGGCGGAGCGCATCTTACGGTCGATCGCCGCGGTGATCTTGGTGAGGGCTCGGCGAGCGCTCTCGAGGTCGGCGAGCTGCTCCGCGATATAGTCCGCACGCGTGCGCAGGCGCTCGTACTCCTCCATAGCCACCTGGTTCACCGGGCCGAGGTTATTAATCTGCCGAACGAGGCCCGCGAGCTCGCGCTCCGCCGCCTCACGGTCCTCGGGCTCAGGAAGGGTGAGCGCTTCCTCGAGCACGGTGGTGCCGTCAGCGGTGATAGCGGAGACCGCGCTCTCCACCTGGACCTCGAGCTTTCCACGCTCGACGTTGATCTCGTTCTGCGCGGCAACCGCCGCATCCACCTCCTGCTTTGCCGCAGCGACCTGTTCCTTGGCGTCTTCAATGGTCTTCTTGAGCGAGGCGGAATCAGCCTCCTCGAGAGAAGCCTGGTCACGCAGGCGAGCAGCCCATTCCATAGCGCGCTCAAGAAGGGCGGTGTAGCGGTCATGCAGCGGATCGACGCGCAGGCGGAGCACCTCGAGTGACCGCGCGGACTGCGTCGTCGCACGAATGCGGCGGTCAAGCCCCTCAAGGCGACGCTCCAACTCCGGGACACGGCTGGTAAGCGAGCGCTTGCGCTCGAGCGCCTGCGCCCTACGGACCCGCGCATCGGCAAGTTCGCCGGCGGCATCGCTATCGGCACGACGAAGACGATCGAGCTCGTCATTCGCTTCGGCGATCTCGTCGGCAAGCTCGCCCGCGTGCGCACGCTCTTCGTCACGCGTGCGCTCAAGCTCCTGGGCGCGCGGTGCAGCCTCACGAGCCTGCTGGGCGGCTTGCTCGCGGCGAGCAGCCAGTTTTGCATGCTCGGCCTCCGCGTTGGCGAGCGTCTGCTCGAGCCGCCCGATTTCCTCGCGCGCAGAGCGCTGTTCACCCTGAAGACGCGCGATCTCACTCGAAGCGTCGCGTTCCTCAGCACGCGCCACGTCAAGCGCCGCCTGCGCCTCGCTCACGCTCTGTCCAGCCTCGTCAAAGACGGTGGAAAGATCGGGCTCAAGGTCCTCGAGCTCTCGAATGCGCCGTTTGCGCTCAAGAGCGCCGGCCTCGTGGTCCGCAGCGCTGCCAAGACGAACGATGCCGCCGTCGCGCACACGGGCCCCATCGGGTGTCACATAGAGCACGCCCGGTACCGCGGGCGCTGCGAGGGCCTCTTCAAGCGAATCGACGAGATACACGTGGCCCAGCAAAGCCGCAACGGGAGCAGCGTAACCATCGACCACGGAGAGCTGCTCAACCAAGCGCTTTCCCGCAGCCCCAGCCGCGGGCTCGGGTACATTGATATCGCGCGCGATCAAGGTGGCTTCCCCCGAAGAGGCTGCCCCACCCTGCATCGAAGCACCAACTGCACTCAAGCCCTCGGCAGAATCCATGACGAGCGCTTCCAGGTCGCCGGAGAGCAGCTGCTCGACCAGGGGCTCCAGCGCCCTTGGGGCCTCGATAAGATCGCCCAGGCGCGCAGAAACCGCACCAGCATGTTCATGCGCGATGCGGGCGGCCAGAGGCGACGCATCCGCAAAGCGCTCATCGAGCTTCTTGAGGCTCGCGAGCTCGGAGCGAACCTCATTCAGGCGGTCGCGCGCATCGGATTCTCGTTTACGGAGCTCCGCCAAGGTGTCCTGAGAGGCATCGATGGCGTCCTTGGCCTCTTCCAATGCTGCCGTCGCATCGGCAAGCTCAGCATCGACTTCCTCGGCACGGACACGGCGGGCCTCGAGCGCGGCGCGAACGTTATCGGCCTCATCGTCGATCTGCTCAAGGCGCGAGGCGAACATCGAGTCCTCGAGCTCGGCATTGGAGAGCGATTCCCGAACCTTTGCAAGCTCGAGCGTGGCCTCATCGGCCTTGCGCTGGGATTCGCGCTGTTCGCGCGTGAGCGCGCCGATGCGGCGGTCAAGCTCCTCGCGGCGCGTGCGCGATTCCTGCGCTGCCGGTTCAAGACGGGCGACGTCGTCTTCCGCCACCGCGAGCGCCGCGCCCACTTCTTCGAGCTTCTCACGCGCTTCGGAAAAGCTCGCTCGCCAAGCGCCGGCGCTGGTGCTCCGACCCGGAAAGCGTGCCCCGCATCTCGGAGAGGCGCGTCACCATGTTGTGGCCCTTTTCCTCAAGCAGGCGCATATCTGAGTTGAGCCGACCGATCACATCCTGCATGCGGCGGCGCTGCTCCCCGAGGTCGCCCACGAAGAGCCCTTTTTCCTCGAGCATGACCTGGAGCTTTTCGAGCTCGCGTTCCTTTTCGCCCAAGCGATACTGCGCGAGCTCGAGCGCGGCCGCGGCCTCCTTGGCGCGATGCTCGCACTCCCCCCAGGTTTTCTGCAGGCGGCGCAGCTCGTCCACAGCCAGTATCCGCGTGAGCTCGTTCGCTCGCTCGGTAAGGTCGCGATGTTTGCGGGCGCGTCCACCTGGCGCTCAAGCGGGCGCAGCTGGCGCGTGATCTCGCGGCTGATGTCGCGGGCACGGGTGAGATGCTCATCCATGCTCTTGATCTTGCGCGCGGCGCGCTCCTTGCGGCGCTTGTGCTTGGAGATGCCTGCGGCCTCCTCGATGAGCGCGCGGCGCTCCTCCGGGCGGCTCTGAAGGATGGAGTCGAGCTTTCCCTGGCTGATGATGGAATGGGTATCCTTGCCCAAGCCAGAATCGTGCAGGATGTCTTGGATATCCATGAGGCGGCACGGGCTCTGGTTGATGAGGTACTCGCTCTCGCCCGAACGGTACATACGCCGCGTGATGGCAACCTCGTTGAAATCGACGGGAAGCACGTGGTCGGAATTGTCGAGCACGAGCGACACCTCGGCCACGCCCACGGGTTTGCGCGCCGAGGAACCCGAGAAGATGACATCCTCCATGGCCTGGCCGCGCAGCTGCTTCGCGCTCTGCTCGCCCAAAACCCAGAGAATGGCATCGGAGATATTCGATTTACCCGATCCGTTGGGACCGACAATGACCGTGAGGCCGGGCTCGAAGACCATGTGCGCGCGGTCGGCAAACGACTTAAAGCCCTTCAAGGTGAGCGACTTCAGGTACATGGCGCTCCCCTATCCGTTCCGCGGCGAGACGATACCACCGTCAGAGGTGTAGCCCATGCGCTCGAGCGCATCGAGCGCTGCGGCTGCCTCGGCCTTCTTCTTCGAGGGGCCGGTCCCCTTGCCCTGGCGAGCGCCGTCCACGAGCACCACTGCGGTGAAGATGGGCTCATGAGCCGTTCCACCGGTACCGACGAGCTTGTAGGCAGGCGGCTCATGATGGTCGCTCTGCACGCATTCCTGGAGGTAGGACTTAGGATTGCTCGGACGCTCGGCGCGATCGGCGGCGAGGTGCGGCTCGAGGGTGCGGGTAATGAAGTCCTCGGCCGCGGCGCGCCCGCCATCGAGAAAGAGGGCGCCCACGAGCGACTCGTACACGTTCTCGAGCGCGGAGTGCAGGCCGCGCGCGCCCGTTCCCGTCTCGGAAGCGCCGAAGATGATGCACTGGTCGATACCGAGCTCCTGCCCTACCTCAGAGAGCATCTGGCCCGAAACGAGCGAAACCTTGAGGCGCGTGAGCCTGCCCTCGTCGAACTGCGGGTAGGCTTGGTAGAGCGCGAGCGCAACGATGGAGCCCAGGATGGAATCGCCCAGGAACTCCAAGCGCTCGTATGAGGCCGTAACCGGCTGCCCCTCGACGGCGGAGGGGTGCGTAATCGCGCTCTGCAGCAGGTCACGGTCGTGGAACTTGTGCCCGCAGACCTGCTCTGCGAGCGCGAGTTTTTCTGAGATGAGCAAGGCCTATGCCCCCTGCTGCGTTGCCTCGATGGCATCGATGGCATCCGCGACGGAGGCGATGGCGAGCAGGCGCTCCTCGTCCATCTCGATATCGAACTCATCCTCAAAGGCCGTCACGAGCTGCAGACGGTCGAGCGAATCCGCATCGAGGTCGTCAAAGGTGGTCTCTTCGGTAATCTGATCGATATCGATGCCGAGGACATCGCTCGCGATATCGGCAACCTTGTTGAAGATCTCTGTGCGATCCATGCTCGCATCTCCTCTCACCATGCCGGGCACGCCGGCCTCACTATGCGTTCTGATTCTACCCCAGATAGCCGTGGGCTGCCGCCCGAGATCCCGCGCGCAATCACCGCCCCTGGTGACGCTTTCGCGCTACTTGACGATAGAATCCACCGAATCGATCACGTGCTGAATCAGGCCAGCCCGAACGGCATCTGCAGTGGCAAGGGTGCCGTTCTTCACCGCCTCGACGGAAGTCGCACCGTGCCCGATAAGCACCACGCCCTTGAGGCCGAGAAGGATCGCCCCGCCCTTGGCGTCGCCCGATAGCCTCTCCTTGATTGCGTTGAGCTCGCTTTTCACCAAAAGCCCCGCGATCTTGCCCTTGGTGGAGGAAAGCAGGGTGCTCTTGAGCTCCTGAAGGATGAGCTTCGCTGTGCCCTCGGTCGCCTTGAGCGCCACGTTGCCGGCAAAGCCGTCGGCGACCACGACATCATAGGAGCCCGAGACGAGGTCCGAGCCCTCGCAGTTCCCGGCGAAACCGGTGAGCCGCTCCTTCATCAGCTTGAAGCACTCCTTGGTGAAATGCGAGCCCTTGGAGTCCTCGGTTCCGTTGGAGAGCAGACCGATTCGCGGGTTCTTGATATCGCAGACCACGCGGGCATACGCAGCGCCCATCTGCGCGAAGCGAAGCATGTCGCCCGGCTCCACATCGGGGTTGGCGCCGAGGTCGCAGAAAACGGTGAGGCCGCCCGTGCGGTTAGGCAGCGCGGTCGTGATGCAGGGACGAATGGGGCGCTGCTCGCCCTCGTCCTCATATTTGAACGGCGTGACGTAGGCGGTCGCGGCGGCGGTTACCGCTCCGGTGGCACCAGCGGAGAAGAAACCCTGAACCGTACCCTTCTTGACCGCGCGGCACGCGACAACGATCGACGACTTGCGCTTGCTCATGACCGCCTTGATGGGGTCGTCGCCCATCTCGATGGTATCGGGCGCCACAAGCGGCTCCACGCGATCGCGCTTCTGGGCAAAGGGGGCCACGAGCTCCTCGGGGCCCACGGCAAAGACGGTTAGCTCAGCATCGGCCGCAAGCGCGGCATCGATACCATCTAGCACGACCTGCGGCTCCTCGTCCCCGCCCATGACATCGACCGCAACGCACACCTTAGACATGACATATCCTCTCAATAGCGAAATGGCCGACGCAAAGGCCGGCCATATCATGCAGCAACATACTTGCGATGCACCATCGCTACTCGGTAACGATGACCTCGCGATCCTTGTAGTAACCGCAGTTGGGGCACACGTGATGCGGAAGCTTCACGGCGCCGCAACGGGGGCAGGTGGAACGAGAGGGGGCATCGATCTTCATATTGGCGGAACGACGGTTATGCGTACGGATGCGTCCCTGCTTTTGCTTAGGTACTGGCATGTTGACCTTCCTTATTACTTCACCTTAAGGCACTGCTTACGCGCAAGCAGTGATAATAGCATACTCGCTGCTCAGATGTATAGTGATTATTTGGATTAGTCGTCAAGCTTGAGGTTTTTGAGCACGGCAAACGGGTTATCGTCACTCATCGCACGCTCTTCTGCCTCGCGCTCAGCGCAGCCGCACGGCCCTTCGTTGAGGTTGGCTCCGCACGTGGGGCACAGCCCCTTGCAATCGGGCCGGCAGAGCACCACGAACGGCGTGTCCATGATGACGGCATCGGCGATGGGGCCCGAAAGATCGATGACGCGCTCAGGGCTCACGACCTCGAAGCCATCCTCATAGGCGCCCGGATCGTCGGGCTCTTCGAAAAGGTAATACTCCTGGATCTCGCCCGCGATATCGATGTGCGCGGGTTCAAGGCAATGGTCGCACGCGCCCGTGGCGCCAGCGCGCACGAGCCCTGTCACGAGGACGCCGTCACCCGTATGCGTGAGCACGACATCATAGGAGATACCGTCATCGAGCGCGAACTCCTTCTCTCCCACCGAATATGAGGGAGCGTCAATGGTGCCCGCAACAGGATAGCTGTCGCCGGGATTCTCGATGTGGTCTGCGAGCTCGATGAGCACCGGATCGAAAAGCGCCATGATTACCAAGCGCCGTTCTGGTTGCTGGTGTTCGCACCCTCGTTGAGCTGCTGGCGGCAACGAGCAACGGTGGAGGTCAGGCTCTTGAGGTTCTCCTCGAGATGCGTGAAGACCTGCTCCGCATAATCTTCGGCAGCGTAGCGCGTCTCGCGCTCGTACTGCTGAGCACGGTCGCGAATGTCGTCGGCCTGCTGCTGCGCAAGGCGAACGATCTCCTGCTCGCCAGCGATGGTAAGCGCCTGCTGCTGAGCGTCAGCGATGATGGAATCGGCTTGAGCCGCGGCAGATGCCAGGAGCTCGTCGCGCTCCTTGAGGATGCGACGCGACTTCTGCCACTCCTCGGGATAGCTCATGCGAATCTCGTCAAGAATGTTGAAGAAGACCTCAGTCTCAATCACCTTGAACTGCGCGTTCTTGCCGAACGGCGGCTTGGCCTCTTCGATGATGCCCTCAAGCTCATCGACCAGGCTCTCGATTCTCTCCCCCGGAAAGTTATCGCCCGGCATTCGGTCTCCTTTCATAGGCTGCGAATAAACTGCGATTCATTTTCACATAGTACCACAGAGCGCGATTATCGCTCTTTAAAGCGCTCTTTGAGCGCGGCGTCAACATTCGGTGTGACGAATTCCGACACATCTCCACCAAACGAGGCGATCTGCCGCACGACCGACGACGAGAGATAGCCGTACTGCGGGCTGCTCATCACAAAGATCGACTCAAGGTCCGCGTCGAGACGGTAGTTGAGGTCTGCCTGCTGAAGCTCATACTCGAAATCGGTCATGGCGCGCAGGCCCTTAACCACGGCGCCGGCGCCCACTTCGCGAGCAAGATCCACGAGAAGGCCGGTAAAGGGGCAGAACCTGAACGTCGTCAAGCCCTTCGCACAGGAGCGCCTCGCGCGCAAGGCTCACGCGCTCGTCGAGCGAGAAGGTAGTGCCCACCCCGTTCTTACCGAGCGACTCGGCAACCGCCACCGTAACCTGCGGGCAGATGCGGCGCGCGCGGCGCACGACGTCAACATGGCCATAGGTGATGGGATCGAACGTGCCGGGAACGAGCACATGGGTGATGGGATCGGGCATGGAAGCTCCTTGAGAACGGAGGTACAGGACAGGCATGGGTGAGACAGTTGTGCCGGGTCATTTTGTCTCTGAGACAGTTGTGCCGGGTTAATCTGTCTCATTTTGTCTCACCAAGGCACCGCCTCTTCAAGCTGGAGGACATCGACGGTGGTGGTGCCATAGCGCTTCTCTCGCACGATCTCGAAGCCCTGCGGGTGCGCCCCGGGAAGATCTGATCGGTGCTCGAACAGGGCGATGGCGCCCGAAGCGAGCAGGCTATGCGCCGCAAGCGCTTCAAGTAGCGCCTCCGCGGGCTCGGGCCCAAGCGCATAGGGAGGGTCTATGAGCACCGCGTCGAAGGGCCCGCCCGGCACGCGCCCGCGCGATGCTGCGGCGAGCACATCGCCCGTCACCACACGGTAGGTAGAGCGCTCCGCTTTGAGCCCCTCGAGGTTTCGGCGGACAAGCAAGGCGGCCTGCCGATCGATATCGAAGAACGTGGCATGCAACGCCCCGCGTGAGAGCATCTCGATGCCCAGCGCCCCGGACCCAGCGAACGCGTCGAGCACGCGCGCGCCGCCGATGCCCTCATCGAGGGCAGAATCGAGCACCGAAGCGCACGCCTCGCGCACGCGATCGGTCGTCGGGCGCGTTACCTCGCGCCCCCGCGGTTCCTCGATGCGACGGCCTCGCCACACACCGGCAACGATCCTCATCCACCGCTCACCTCCTTGAATACATCTCCATAGCGCCTGACGACCTCGATCCTCAAGGGCATCGTGGCCACCGACGCAAGGTCATGAGCATAACGCAAGATCTCTTGTGCGTCATCGTGGGCAGCTTGGATAACCTCGACATCCGCCTCGAGGTCAACAAACCGAAGCGTCACCCCGCCATGCTGCCTGAGACCCAAGATCTCGCCCTCATGGCGAAGGCGCAGATCGAGTTCGGCGAGCGCGAAGCCGTCGGAAGTGCGCTCTAAAGCCTCAAGGCGCTCCTGGGCGGTGCTGCGCGCGCCGGACTTCTTCGCATGCGTCATGATGAAGCAACGCCCCGCATCGCGCCCGCGGCCCACACGACCACGCAGCTGGTGGAGTGTTGCCAAGCCGAAGCGCTCGCCATCCTCGATGACCATCACGGTCGCCTCGGGCACATCGACGCCCACTTCGACCACCGTGGTAGAGACGAGTATCTGCACATCGCCCCGACGGAACGCGTCGATGACCGCATCCTTCTCGTGGTTCGGCATGCGCCCGTGGAGCGCCTCGACGCGCGCCGCGGGAAACGTTCTCCGCACGCGCTCGAGCTCGCGCTCGACGCTGTGCAGCCGAACCTTCGGCGCCGCCTTGCCATCATCCGCGTCGAGCGAGGGTGCCGACCCCGGCACGTCGTCGAGCTCGTCGGCAGAGTCGCTCTCTGCCACGAGCGGGCAGATGATGTAGGCGCGCTGCCCGGCCTCGAGCGCTTCGCGCACGGCGCCATAGGCGATGTCGCGGTTCGATTCGGTGAGCACGCGCGTCTGGACCCCTGCTCCCGCAACGGGCCGCGTGCGAATAACGCTCGTCTCAAGGTCACCGTAAACCGAGAGCGCAAGGGTGCGCGGAATGGGCGTGGCGGTCATAACGAGCAGGTCGGCGCCGGGACCTTTGGCGCGCAACGCATTCCTTTGGTTCACGCCAAACCGGTGCTGCTCGTCGATGACCACAAGGGTGAGCCGCTTGAAGACGACGTCCTCAGAAAGCACGGCGTGGGTACCGAAGAGCACCGTGAGCTCGCCCGAAGCGAGTCGATCCTCGATGGACGCCCGCTCATCGGCCGGCGTCGCACCCGTGAGCAGCGCCCACGAAATCCCCGCCTGATCGAGCAGCGGGCCGCACTTCACCGCGTACTGCTGAGCGAGCACACTCGTAGGGGCCATCACGCATGCCTGGGTATGAGAGTCGGCGACCGCGGCGAGCGCCATGCACGCGACGGCCGTCTTGCCCGTACCCACATCGCCCAGAAGAAGCCGGTTCATGACGTGGGCGCCTTCGGCCATGTCGTTAAGTATCTCGCCCACGGCGCGTTCCTGCTCATCGGTGAAGGAGAACGGCAGCGCGTCGCGCAAAGCAGCAACATGCGCGCCGGGCACATGCGCGACGGGGTGAACATCGAGCAGGTTGGCATCGTTGCGAAGGCGAAGCGCGAGCTGCAAGAAGAGGAGCTCATCATAGGCCAGGCGCTGCCGGGCCTCGTCACGCTCATCAAATGAGGTCGGAAAATGAATGGAGCGAAGCGCGCGGGAGATGCTCATGAGGTGGCGGCGCGCGCGGATGCGAGCGGGCAGAGCATCAACAAAGCCGTCGGTGCGCTCCAAGGCGCCCGAAACGATCCTCCGCATCCAGGCAACGGAAATGCCCTCCCCCACCGGATGCACCGGCATGATGGAGCCCGACTGCGCGCGCTCGTCGAGCTTCTCGAAATGAGGCGAGCTCATCTGCTTGAACCCGTAGGCGAATTCGACCTTGCCCATGAGTGCGAGGCGGTCGCCGGGCTTGATGTCGCGCGCAAGCCAAGGCTGCTTGAAGAATGCCGCCTGGATCACGCCCGTTTCATCGACAAGCGAAACCTCGACCACGCTGAGCCGAGGGCGCGGGTGCTTCTCCACCACGCGATCGACGGTTGCGACGATGGTCGACACCTCGCCGAGCGGAGCATCTTCAACGGTATAGGCATGTGAGAAATCGAGGTAGCGACGCGGTATATGGAGAAGGAGGTCGCCCACGCGTTCGATCCCCAAACGCCTGAGCGCCTCCTCGCGAGCTCCAGATACATATTTTAGGCGCGACACATCCTCATCGAGCGCGCTAGCCCGAAGCAGGCGCGCGTGCGCCGGCGACAGGGCATAGCTACGCTGAGGCGCGGCCACGATCTACTCGATCGAGAAAACCACCGGATAGAGCGGCTGCTCTCCACGGTGCGAATCGATCTCGAGGTCGGGCTGGGCCTCCTCGATGGCGGCGATGATATCCTCGAAATCCTCGTCGGAGAGATCCGCGCCAGCGAGAATGGTGAGCGAGTCGCCCTCCTCATCTTCCTGCATGCGGTTGATGCACTCAAGCGTAACCTGCTTGACGTCGGACCCGACCACATCGATTGACCCGCCGATGATGCCCATGACATCGCCAGCGTGGATGGGCGAGCCATCGGACGCCTGGCTATCGCGCACGGCCGAGGTAACCTCGCCATCGCGCACATCCTCGAGGGCCTCAGTCATAGCCTCGACCGCATCCTCAAGCGAAGAATCCGGTAGCACGGCGAAGAGCGCCGAGAATGCCTGCGGCACGGTCTTCGTAGGAACGACCGCAACCTGCTTGTCGGTGCAGGCGGTCGCAGCGGCCTCGGCCGCCATGCGAATGTTGCCGTTGTCGGGCAGAATGATCACGGCCTCGGCGTTGACCTTCGAGACGGCATCGAGAAGGTCGGCCGTGCTCGGGTTCATGGTCTGCCCGCCCGAGACCACCACGTCGACGCCAAGCGACTCGAGGATCTCGGCCTCGCCGGAACCGGCCGCCACCGCCACGAAGCCGAGCGGCTTGGCAGGCTCTGCAGGCGCCGCATCCTGGTCCTCGTGGATCTTGGCGGTGCGCTCGCGCGACTCCATATCCATGTTGTGGATGAAGACCTCATAGATCTGGCCGAGCTGCAGCATGTGCTCGAGCACGAGGTTCGGGGTATTGGAATGAACGTGGATCTTATAGTCGGGATAAGCGCCCACGAGAAGCTCGCAATCGCCCATGGAGGCGAGGAACTGGAGGCACTCCTCCTCGTCGAAGGGGGCATCCGCCTTGAAGAGGAACTCGTTGCAGTACCGGTACTCCGAGCCCTCCCAGTCGTCATTCGCTTCGATCTTCACGCGATCGAGCGCACCCTCTCGGGCGCTATCGGCGGAGGCGTCGAAGGTGGTGGCGAAGTCCTCGGTCTTGGCGGCCGTGCGCCCGAGGGCGGCCGCGACGAAGTTCTCGAGGAAGATGGCGAAACCGAACGCGCCGGAGTCCACCACGCCGTTCTCCTTGAGCACCGGGAGCAGGTCGGGCGTGCGCGCGACGGACTGATACGCCTCGACCACGATGGCGTCGAGCGTGTCCTCGACCGACTCGCGAGCCTTGGCGCAAGAATCGGCCTTGGTGGAGATATCGCGCAGCACGGTCAGGATCGTGCCCTCGACCGGCTTGCGCACCGCCTTGAAGGCAACCTTCACGGCGTTGCGGAGCGCAGCGGCCACATCGGCAGACGTCGCAGGGTCCGTCGCGTCGACGAGCCCCTCGGCAACGCCGCGCAGGATCTGCGAGGTGATGACGCCAGAGTTTCCACGCGCGCCCATGAGCGAGCCGTGGGTGATGGCGCCGGCGATGGCCTCCATATCGGCATCGGCGGAAAGGCTGCTGAGCTCCTTCACCACCGAGGCGAGCGTGAGCGACATATTGGTTCCGGTATCGCCATCGGGCACGGGGAACACGTTGAGCTTGTTGATGTCCTCTGCCTTGTCAGAGACCGCGGCGGCCGCAATGGGAAAGCAGGTTCGAATGGTCTTCGCAATCATGTGGGATATCTCCGTTGGTTCTAGCCAGGGTACGTACCGCCCGGCGTCTAGCCGAGGTTCTTGAGCGCGTCGATATGGATGACGACCTTCAACTTGGCGGGGTCGATCTCTGCGATCTCCTGCAGCGTGAAGGCGACCGCGCTGGAAAGGTTCTCGCACACGGACTTCATGTTCACGCCGCTCTCGAGCACCACGTGCAAATCGACGGCGAGCCCCTCCTCGGTGTTGGAGACAAGCACGCCCTTGCGCAGGCGCTGGCCGGCAAGCAGGCGCACGCTCTCGGCACCCTGCAGCTGCTCGGCCATGCCAACCACGCCATAGCAAGACATGGCAGCGTAGCCGGCGATATCGGCAATGACATCGTTAGAAACGCTCAGGCTTCCGGACACTGTATCAGGCACGGGAATCTCCTTATCTGATGCACAGCGCATCGGTTTCACGAGTAATCCCCTGTATCTTACTACGAGTTTGGAACCCATGCTGAAAATGCACGCCATGCAAAATCAGGACAGAGGGAATTTCGCCTCTCCTGCCCTCGCTGACGTAAAACCAGGACAGAGGAAATGTTGCGTCCCCTGCCCTGGTTGTCTCATGATCTGCGCCCGCTATTCCTCGGGCTCGCCATCCTCGAATTGCGAATTATAGAGCTCGGCGTAGAATCCGTTCTTGGCAAGGAGCTCGTCGTGCATGCCAGATTCCACGATGTCGCCGTCGCGCAGCACCAAGATCACGTCGGCATTGCGGATGGTGCTCAAGCGGTGTGCGATCACGAAGCTCGTGCGGCCCTGCATGAGGGCATCCATGGCGCGCTGGATGCGCTCCTCGGTGCGCGTGTCCACGTTGGAAGTTGCCTCGTCCAGGATGAGGATGGGGCGGTCGGCGATGAACGCGCGGGCGATGGTGAGGAGCTGCTTCTGGCCCTGGCTCACGTTGGAGGCGTCCTCGTTGAGCTCAAAGTCGTAGCCGCCGGGAAGCGTCCGGATGAAATGGTCCGCGAGCGCGGCACGCGCCGCGGCGTGCACCTCGTCGTCCGAGGCGGACGCCCTGCCATAGCGGATGTTCTCCATGATGGATCCCTTAAAGAGCCACGTATCCTGCAGGACCATGGCGAAGCTCTCGCGCAGGTCGTCGCGTGCGTAGTCGCGCAGGTCCACGCCGTCCACGGTGATGGACCCGGCGTTCACGTCGTAGAAGCGCATGAGGAGCTTCATGAGCGTGGTCTTGCCCGCGCCCGTGGGCCCTACGATGGCAACGGTCTGGCCCGGCTCCACATGGCAGCTGAAATCGTGGATGATGGTCTTGTTGGGAACATACCCGAAGCGCACGTGGTCGAAGGCGACCTCTCCGCGGCAGCGGGGCAGCTCGGGCGTGGACGTATCGGCAGATTCCTCGGGCTCGGCCAAGAACTCGAATACGCGCTCGGCTGCAGCCGAGAGCATCTGAAGCATGTTCGACACCTGGCTAAGCTGCGTGATGGGCTGCGTGAAGTTGCGCACATACTGCATGAAGGCCTGGATATCGCCCAGGTTGATGGTGCCGGCAATAGCCAGGAATGCGCCTACGATAACCACCGCCACGTAGGCGAGGTTCGCCACGAAGTTCATGATCGGCTGCATGAGGCCGCTGAAGAACTGCGCCCGCCAGCCCGAATCATAGAGGTTAGCGTTCTCCACATCGAAATCTGCCACGGCGCGCTGCTCGCGGTTGAACACCTTGATGACGTTCTGGCCCGAGAAGCTTTCCTCGATGATGCCGTCCACGCGGCCCAAGATGGCCTGCTGGCGGCGGAAATACCGCTGCGACGAGCGCACGACGACCACCACGAGCACGAGCGAGACAGGTACCGTGAGGAAGGTGAGGCCCGCGAGCGTCACCGAGACCGAAACCATCATGACGGCGACGCCGATGATCTGCGTCACCGAGGTGATGAGCTGGGTCACGCTCTGGTTGAGCGACTGGCCAAGCGTATCCACGTCGTTGGTCACGCGGCTCATAACGTCGCCGACCGAGTTCGTCTCGAAGTAGCTGAGCGGCATGCGGTCGATCTTCTCGACGATCTCCCTACGCATGCGGTAGCACACGCGCTGGGTCAGGCCGGTCATGATCCAGCCCTGGACGAAGTTCATAGCCGCACTCGTCACGTAGAGGCACAGGAGCCCGGCCAGAATGTAGCCGATCTTGGTGAAGTCGATACCGCCCGTGCCCGTGACCTTCGCAGCAAGGCCCTGGAAGAGCTCAGTCGTGGCCTGGCCCAGAATGCGGGGGCCGAGCACGTTGAACACCACCGAAGCGATGGCGCAGACGATAGCGATGATGAGCGCGATGCGCTCGTGCGCGATATAGGCGACGAGCTTCTTGATGGTTCCCTTGAAGTCCTTCGCGCGCTCAGACGCGGGACCGCGTCCCATGGGGCCCGGCATCAGCGCTCACCTCCTTCCAAGGCGTTGGCATCCAAGGCAGAGGCCCCGTTTGCCGCATCGTCGAGGCCAAGCTCCTTCGCAGAGAGCTGGCTCTTCGCGATCTCGAGGTACTCGGGGCAGGAGCGCAGAAGCTCTTCATGCGTGCCGCGGCCCACGATGCGGCCATCGTCGAGCACGAGGATCTCGTCGGCGTGCATGATGGTCGCGATGCGCTGCGCCACGATCACGATGGCGGCGTCTCCCGCGCGGTCGGCAAGCTCCTGGCGCAGCACGGAATCGGTCTTATAGTCGAGCGCGCTGAAGCTGTCGTCGAACACGAGCACGCGCGGACGGATGGCGAGCGCGCGGGCGATGGAGAGGCGCTGGTTCTGGCCGCCGGAGACGTTGGAGCCGCCCTGGCTGATGGGGCTCTCGTACGTATCGGGCTTGCCCTCGATGAACTCCGTCGCCTGGGCGATCTGAGCTGCCTCGACCATGTCGGCATCAGGCATGGAGGGGTCGCCGTACTTGATGTTGCTCGCTATGGTGCCGCTGAAGAGCATGCGCTTCTGCGGAACGTACCCTATGGTGCGGCGCAGCTCCTCGAGGCCGATCTTTCTGATGTCCACGCCATCGAGCGTGATGGAACCCTCCGCGACATCGTAGAGGCGCGGGATAAGCTGCACGAGGGTAGACTTGCCGCAACCAGTGGAGCCGATGATGGCACAGGTCTTGCCGGGCTCGGCTGTGAAGCTGATGTGCTCCAAGGTGGGTTCCTCGGCATCAGGATAGGTGAACGTCACGTCGTTATAGGAGATGACGCCGCGCCACCCCTCGCCGTGCTCACGAGACACGCGATCGGCGGGCGCGGGGTCCTCGATACTGGAATGGCAGGCAAGGACCTCTTGGACGCGCTCCGCCGCCACGTCGGCGCGCGGCAGCATGACCGAGATCATCGTGAGGATCATGAAGCTCATGATCACCTGCATGACGTAGTTTATATAGGCCATGAGGTCGCCCACCATGAGGTTGCCCGCGTCGACGCCTTGCCCGCCGAACCACACGATGCCGACGGTCGTGGCATTCATCACGATGAGCATCATGGGCATGAGCGCCGCCATGCACCGGTTGGTGAAGATATAGGTGTTGGTGAGCTCGCGGTTCGCCTTGTCATAGCGCTCCTGCTCGTAGCTCTGGCGGCCGAAGGCGCGAACGGGCATGATGCCCGTCACGATCTCGCGGGCGACCAGGTTGTTGCGGTCCACCAGACTCTGCATGCGGCGGAACTTGGGCATGGTGATGCCCATGAGGATGCCGATGGTGATGGCGATGACCAGGATTGCAACCACGAGGATCCACTCGAGCCCGGTTGGCGTGGTGAGCACGCGCACCACGGCGCCGATGCCCATGCAGGGCGCGAAGAGCACGATGCGCAGGCACATCACGAGCACCATTTGGATCTGCTGAATGTCGTTTGTTGCACGCGTGATGAGCGACGCAGCGGAAAACTTCTCCATCTCCGCAGGCGAGAACGACAGCACGCGCTCGTAGAGCTGGTGGCGAAGGTCGCGCGCGATCGCGGCCGAAGTCTTGGACGCGTTGAACGCCGCGAGGATGGCGCAGATTGCCGAGAGCAGCGCGTAGGCGAGCATGGTGAGGCCCTCGGAGAAGAGATAGGATGTCTGGACGTCGTTCAGGTCCAGGCCGGCATCGCGGTAGGCATCCTTCACGTATTCGATGGCGCGGCCCTCGATGATGGTATCGCCCTGATCGCCGAGGGAATCGACGAGCTGCGCGCGCATCTGCGCGAAGCTGCCCGCCTCCACCGTGACGGCATGCCCGGCCTCGGCAGACAAGTACCCTTCAACCATGCCGACGAGTTCATCGAGGTCGATGGTGTCCCCGAATTGAGCCTTGAGGGCATCGAACGCCGGCATGCCCTCGGCCGCCTCGGCGGAAGCGAAGTCCTCCACCGCAATACCTTGGTTGATCTGGTAGACGAGCATCTCGGCCTCGGCCATTTCGCTTTCAATCGCGGCACGGTCGTCGTCCGAGCCAACGAAGGTGCGCACGCCGCCCGCATCGGGCCCGCTGTAGAACGCATCGACCTGGCTTGCAACGTCCTTGTCGAGGAATAGCTCGACATCTGCGAGGTCGCTCTCGGTGATTTGATCCGGAACGGCGCTCTCGATGCCGCCCTGGCTGATGCCCACGTCTACGATGTTGCTCATGAGCCCAGGCAGGGTCAGCTCGCAATTGGCCTGCATGAATAGCAGCACCAACGCGATGAGGAAGTTGATCCCGTGCCCTTTGAGGAACTTGAAGATCTTCAACGGCCCATCCCTTCCGTTGTCGCGCGCCGGACCGCTCTGCCGCCGCGTGCCGCGCGGCAGTCGAGAGGGTCCAGACGCTCGAAGGGCGCCCGTAGGCACCCTCCTCTTCTCGTATATATGTGTGTAGAGTTGCCGCATGCGAACCAGGCAGCACACCTGTCGCACGCCCTACCCCTCCGCGCACGCGGAGCAAGTTGTACCCCATCGATTTCGAAATGGGTTGTCGCGGGGAGCTTTGGGCACCCTTCATACAATTTTCATTCATGAGGTACCGAACGGAATGCGTGTTTATGGGCAACATTGTGCCTGGGCACGATGCGCCGCGTGGCAAGCGAACGGCCGCGAAGGAATCGCCTGTAATATCAATATAAGAAGACAAACATAACGCTCATGGAGGTTCGCCCAAAAATGCTCGCGAACCACGTCCTGCTGAATCTCGCCCGGGAGGCAAGCATAGCGCTCGTGGAGGTTCGCCCCACCTGTTGACGGCGCTTAGCGGTACGCGTAGCATGTACGCGGGCAAATTGCTGGAATTTGTTCGTGAAGATTACTCGCATTTCCGGTGTTCTGTGCTATAGTTCCTATCTGTTTGATTAAGTGGGTAGTTCCAGACTGCCCAAGGAGGGTTTCGATATGTCCAAAGTTTGCGAAGTCTGCGGTAAGCACCCCGTTGCTGGTCGCTCCATCAGCCACTCCCACCGCGTGACCAACCGTAAGTTCCGTCCCAACATCCAGCGCGTCTACTGCGTGGTCGACGGCCAGCGCAAGAAGATGAACGTCTGCACCACCTGCCTCAAGTCCGGCAAGGTTGCTCGTTCGTAGCATTCCCTCTCCTTGGGATTATCTTTGTGCTTGAAAGCGCGTCCTTCGGGGCGCGCTTTTTTGTTTGCATCGTCATCCTGTCGCGCCTCGCTTATTCACTACCGCTCTCGAAACTGTCACCGTTCAAGCGCAATCATTTTTCCTGCTCAGCAGGTTGACAATAATTGAAGCGTTAAAAATATTTGAAACGCTTAAATTTACCATTTACCGGAATCTTACCGTTCGCCGAGAAATATCTTGCTAAAATCGAAGCTGTAGGATAAGTCACCATACGCAAGGAGAGACACATGGTGAAAAAGGCATCCTCTGCCCCTGAGGTCATCGACTCCGTCGACGCCCTCGAGGCGAAGCTCGTGCAGATGCGCGAGGCCCAAAAGGTCTTCGCCACCTACACGCAAGAGCAGGTGGACAAGATCTTCTTCGAGGCCGCCATGGCCGCCAACAAGCAGCGCATCCCGCTCGCCAAGATGGCGGTCGAGGAGACGAAGCGCGGCGTGCTCGAAGACAAGGTCATCAAGAACCACTACGCAGCCGAGTACATCTACAACGCCTACAAGAACACGAAGACCTGCGGTGTCATCGAGCGCGATGAGGCCTACGGCATGACCAAGATCGCCGAGCCGATCGGTATCGTGGGCGCGGTCATCCCCACCACGAACCCCACCTCGACGGCCATCTTCAAGACGCTCATCTGCCTGAAGACCCGCAACGCCATCATCATCTCGCCGCACCCCGCAGCCGCGCAGTGCACCATCGCCGCAGCGAAGGTCGTGCTCGAGGCCGCCGTCAAGGCCGGCGCGCCCGAGGGCATCATCGGCTGGATCGACCAGCCCACGCTTGAGCTCACCGCGAAGCTCATGAGCGATGTCGACATCATTCTCGCCACCGGTGGCCCCGGCATGGTGAAGAGCGCCTACTCCTCCGGTAAGCCCGCCCTCGGCGTCGGCGCCGGCAACACCCCTGTCGTCATCGACGACACGGCCGACATCCTGAACGCCGTGAACTCCATCATCCACTCCAAGACGTTCGACAACGGCATGATCTGCGCCTCCGAGCAGTCCGTGACCGTTCTCGACTCCATCTACGACGACGTCAAGGCCGAGTTCAAGCGTCGCGGCTGCTACTTCGTGAAGAAGGGCAAGGAGCTCGAAGCTCTGCGCGAGGCCATGTTCAAGAACGGTGCCCTCGACCACCGTATCCCCGGCATGCCCGCGGCCAAGATCGCCGAGCTCGCCGGCATCGAGGTTCCCGCCAAGACCAAGATCCTCATGCCGAGGTCACCTCTCACCGACCCATGAAGGAAGAGTTCAGCCACGAGAAGCTCTCCCCCGTGCTCGCCATGTACCACGCGAAGGACTTCCAGGAGGCCGTGGACAAGGCCGAGCACCTCGTGCTCGCCGGCGGCCCGGGTCACACCGCGTCGCTCTACGTGCATCCCGCCGAGAAGGACAAGATCTCGCTCTTCGAGCAGACCATGAAGGCCTGCCGTATCGTGATCAACACGCCCTCCAGCCAGGGCGGCATCGGCGACCTGTACAACTTCGCCATGAAGCCGTCGCTCACGCTGGGATGCGGCTCCTGGGGTGGCAACTCCGTCTCCGAGAACGTTGGGGTGAAGCACTTGCTGAACATCAAGTCCGTCGCGGAGCGCCGCGAGAACATGCTGTGGTTCCGCGCTCCCGAGAAGGTTTACTTCAAGAAGGGCTGCACGCCCGTCGCGCTCGACGAGATCGGCCGCGTCATGGGCAAGAAGCGC
>ENA-OQCL01000241-OQCL01000241.1-human-gut-metagenome-genome-assembly--contig:-NODE-241-length-28730-cov-3.209698_pt1 | contig 28730 bp, 31 predicted proteins | sample MGYA00242502_ERZ504586 | MGnify/ENA primary metagenome ERZ504586 (study PRJEB26092, sample SAMD00036316) | human gut metagenome | host: Homo sapiens | study: EMG produced TPA metagenomics assembly of... | reverse complement strand
ATCGGTGCGAGCAGAGACGTCTTCGCCTTTGTACTCGGCGTATTTATAAAGGGTGGCGGCGAGCTGTTCGCGGGTGATCGGGTCGTTTGGCCCGAAGGTGCTGTCGCTGTAGCCAGCCATGACGCCGCTTTCACGCGCCCAGTAAACAGGCATGGCGTACCAGGCGTCGCCTTCCACATCCTCGTATGGATAGCCGAGGTTGCCTTCACTCATGGCTGGACTGCCTTCGAGGCGATAGAGCACGCTTGCAATCATCGCGCGGGTCATGGTCACGTTTGGTGCAAATTCTGTCGCGCTGGTGCCGGTCATGATGCCGGTGTCGTACGCATACACCACTGGATCATAGAACCAGTCGCTCTCTGCCACATCCGTGAACGGCAGCGTCACCGCCGGTGTGTCCGGTGTTATCGGAACATCCGTGTTTTCTGCTGCAAACGCTGGTACGCTTGTCGCCATCATCGCACCTATCAGCACGGCGCTCAACCATTGTCGTTTCATATCGATCATTCCTTTCTGTCCTGCGCCAAGCAGCGCAAATTTTCATATTTGTTTTTTATTTTATCACAAACACGCCCTTAAAGCACCATCGTGTGTATAAACCTTCATCAAAACGCCCACCGTCTCGCAATGCGAAACAGTGAGCATCGTTGCCTGTTCTGCTGTGTTTTATCCGCGGAAGCGGGCGGCTGCCTGCGGCGGCATGTCGGAAAGCTGAACTTCTTCCCAGCTGACGACGCCACGCAGGGGCGCAACGGTGAGCTTGAGGTACGCGCTGTCGCGCAGGACGCGTTCGGTGCGGAAGGTGATGCTTTCTTCCTGGCCATTCGCATCGCAGGCAGTGAGGGTGTATTCGTGGGTCATGCCGGCGTCGGGGGTGATGGCGACGCAGTGGTCGTTGTCAATCTGGGTGTACACGTCGCGGCTGCCGATGCCGCTCCAGAAAAGAACGACGGCGGCGGCGCACAGCAGCACGATGACGGCAAGGACGATGTGAACAAGGCGTTTCATCAGCGCAGCCCCCTTCCAGTGTCAAAGCGCTCTGGAGCAACGGCAAGCAGACAGCCCCCGAGGGCCAGCAGAATGAGGAAAACGGTGAACAGTTTTTTCATGGTGAACAGCTCCTTTGTTTGATCTGTTCACAGTTTACCAGGCAAAGCTTACCAGTCGATGACGGCGGGCTTACGATTACCTTACGATGGCACGAAAAAAACGAGCACAAGCGGCGCAAACCGTTTGTGCTCGTTTTGTTATACCTGTGGGTGTGGGTGTTCGCGATAGACGGCGAGCTTTTCTTCAATTTTCTTCACAGTCTCGTCGCTGACGATGTGCTCAATGCGGCAGGCGTCTTCCTCTGCCGTTTCCTCGGAAACCCCGAAGATCTCTGTGAGCATATCCTTGAACAGCTGGTGACGGCTGGCGACGCTTTCTGCCTTGGCGAGGCCTTCGTCGGTGAGATGGACAAACTTGCGCCCATCCATGTAGACGAGCCCTTTCTCGCTGAGGATCTTCATGGCGCGGCTGACGCTTGGCTTGGAATAATCAAGGTCGCGCGCGATATCGATGCTGCGCACCTGTCCGAGCTGTTTTTGCAGGCGCAGTATGGTTTCCAGATAGTCTTCGCCGGATTCATATATTTCATTATTCATCGGGGATCATCCTTTCCTCTGCCTGATTTCCAGAATCTCTGCCCGGCTCGGCGCTTTTTTGCGGCGGAGGGCGGCGATCACAATGCTCGCCACGATGGCGACAATGCACACCACCTGCGCCATGCGCAGCGGCCCGAGCATGAGGCTGTCTGTGCGAAATCCTTCTATAATAAAGCGACCCACAGAGTAGTAGACAAAATACAACAATGCGATATCGCCTTCTTTTAGTTTAGGGCTTCGCGACGCTAAAATCAATAGGAAAAATCCGATGATGTCCCAGATGCTCTCGTAGAGAAAGGTCGGATGGCGATACGCGCCGTCGATATACATCGCCCAGGGAACGACGTCGGGACTGACCTCGTAGCCGTAGGCCTCCTGGTTGAAAAAATTTCCCCAGCGACCGATGGCCTGGCCCAGGATGAGATAGGGCGCGATGATGTCCAAAAGCTGCCAGATGCGCAGCCGGTAATGCCAGGCGCAGACGGCGCAGGCGAGGATCCCGCCGATGACGCCGCCATGGATGGCAAGCCCGCCGTGCCAGGTGGCGATGATCTCCAGAAGGCTCTTGTCGCGGTAATAGTCCCACTCGAAAACGACATAGTAGGCGCGCGCGCCGACGATGGCGCAGATGATGACGGCGATCACGAGGTTTAAGAAATGGTCCTCGTTGATGCCCTGGCGCTTGGCTTCGCGCAAAGAGCCCCAGACGCCGATAAGGAAGGCTGCGGCGATGAGGATGCCGTACCAGTGCACGGCGATGGGGCCGAGGTGAAATGCGATCGGATCCATCGTCGCTCCTCAGGCGCGGAGCTGGCCCTGGCAGTCGCGTTCGAGGGCGGCGACGATCTTGTCCATTTCGGCCTGCACGAGGTCGTCGGTGAGGGTCTGGTCGTCGGCCTGGAAGGTCAGCGAGAAGGCGACAGACTTCTTGCCGGCGCCCACCTGCAGCCCTTCGTAGATGTCGAAGACGCTGATGGCCTTGAGGTACGCTGGCTCAGCGCTGCGGATGGCAGCCTCGAGCTTGCCAACCTCCATGGCTTTGTCGACGACAACGGCAAGGTCGCGTGGCACAGCTGGATAGATCGGCGTTGGCTGGTACACTGGCACCACTTCGCCGATGCCGATGAGGGCGTCAAGGGCAAATTCCGCTGCGAAAACAGGCGCCTTGAGGTCGTAGTTTTTCACAACGAGCGGATGCAGCTCGCCGAAGATGCCGGCGTAAACATCGCCGATGTAGAGGGCGGCGGTGCGGCCTGGGTGCCAGGTTGGGTCGCCGGTCACAGCTTCCACGTGCCAGTCTGTGATGTGCAGCGCAGCGAGGAGATTTTCCACGATGCCCTTGAGGTAGTAGAAATCGTAGGCCTTCTGGCTGCCCTGCCAGTCGCGCGGCGTCTGGCCGGTGAGGCCGATGACGAGGTGCTGCTCTTCGTGGGCGAGGTTGTCCATGGTCAGCGCGTGATCGCTGGAGAAGACAGAGCTGGCTTCAAAGAAGGCGAGATCCTGCTGGTGATGGTGCACATTCGCAGCGATGGTGTCGAGCAGGCATGGCAGGAGGCTCGTGCGCATGACGCTGATCTCTTCGCTGAGCGGATTGGAGATAGGGATCTCTCTGCGGCGCACGTCGTCTGCAGCCAGGCGCAGCAGGTCGCTGTGCTTTGGATGGACGAAGCTGTAGGTGACGATCTCGTCGAGACCGAGCCCAGCCAGCGTGTTTTTGATATGGTCGGTCAGGCGCTGCGCCGGTGTCAGCACGCCAGGATTGGTGGCGCCGTATGGCAGGGTTTCCGGAATGTTGTCAAGGCCGTAGAGGCGCGCGATCTCTTCGATCAGGTCCTCCTGGATGGAAATATCCGGACGGTGGCTAGGCACCTTCACAGTGAGGCCGTCGGCGTCTTCTTCGAGGATCTCAAAGCCGAGATCGAGGAGATAGCCGCGCATCTCTGCAAATGGAATGTCGGTGCCAAGAACGTCGTTGGCCTTCTGATACTTCATGCTGACGACGACCGGCTCGTGCTTCGTTGGGTATTCGTCGATCTGGCCCTGCACCAGCGTCGCGCCGGCAGTCTGCACCATGAGATCTGCTGCGCGCCAGCCAGCCAGCGGCGTGGTCGTGATGTCGAGGCCCTTTTCGTTGCGCTGAGCTGCTTCTGTGCGCAGATTCAGCGCCACCTCTGTGCGGCGGACGTTGTGGGCATTGAAGCAGGCGGATTCGATCATGACCTCAGTGGTGGTATCTTCGATCTCGGTGTTTTCGCCGCCCATGACGCCGGCAATGCCGATGGCGCGCTCGCCGTCGCAGATCAGGAGCATCTCTTCGGTGAGGGCGCGGTCCTGACCGTCGAGGGTGGTGATGTGCTCGCCGGCTTCGGCGGTGCGCACGATGATCTCCTGCCCGGCGAGGGTGGTGTAGTCATAGGCGTGCAGCGGCTGGCCGAGCTCCATCATGACATAGTTGGTGATGTCGACAAGGTTGGAGATTGGGCGCATGCCGGCGCACTGCAGACGGTGCTCCATCCAGATCGGCGAGCGGCCAACCTTCGCGCCGGTGACCATAGTGCCGGTGAAGCGGTGGCAGAGCTCCGGCGCCTGGATCGTGACCTTCATTTTGCCATTGATCTCGTCGCCTGCGGTGGTGGTCACCTCGATCGGACGCACCGGTTTTTTCAGGAGCGCACCGACCTCGCGGGCAATGTTGTAGACGCTGAGGCAGTCGGAGCGGTTTGGCGTCAGGTCCACGTCGAGAACCCAGTCGTTCATGCCCAGGTAGTCCATGACGTCGGCGCCCAGCGGCGCATCCTCCGGCAGCACGCGGATGCCGTCTTTATCCGCTGGAGCAACGAGGTCCTCGTCAACGCCGATCTCCTGCATCGAGCAGATCATGCCGTTGGATTCTTCGCCGCGCAGCTTCGTGGCAGTGATCACAACATCGCCAGGGAGCGTCGCGCCAACCTGCGCGAACATCACCTTCTGGCCAGCAGCCACGTTTGGCGCGCCGCAGACAACCTTGATCACATTCTCGCCGTCGGTGGTGACGGTGCAGCAGTGGAGATGGTCAGAGTTTGGATGATCCTCACAGGTCAGCACCTTTGCCACAACGACGTTCTTCACGCCCTTGTTCGTTGGCTCCACGCCAGCAATCTCCACGCCAGCGCGGGTGATGATCTCTGCCAGCTCCTCGGCAGATGGTTCGATATCAACGTATTCTTTTAACCAATTATATGAAACTAACATGCGGACCTCCTATTAGAATTGCTTGAGGAAACGTTCGTCGTTGGCGAACAAGAGACGCAGATCATTGATGTCGTAGCGCAGCATCGCGATACGCTCAACGCCCATGCCAAAGGCAAAGCCCGTGACCTTCTCCGGATCGTAGCCGCCAGCGCGGAGCACGTTTGGATGCACCATGCCGCTGCCGAGGATCTCCAGCCAGCCCGTGCCCTTGCAAACACGGCAGCCCTTGCCGCCGCAGGCCACACAGCTGATGTCAACCTCCGCCGATGGCTCCGTGAATGGGAAGTAGCTTGGGCGCAGACGGATCTTCACATCCTGGCCAAACATTTCACGCGCAAACGCCAGGAGCACGCCCTTGAGATCGGCCATCGTGATGTGCTCGTCGACCAGGAGCCCTTCGATCTGGTGGAACATTGGGCTGTGGGTCGCGTCGTCGTCGCGGCGATACACACGGCCCGGTGCGATGATCTTGACCGGCAGCTTGCCGTTCATTTTTTCCATCGCATGCACCTGCACGCCAGAGGTCTGGGTGCGCAGCACCACCTTGTCGTTGATGTAGAAGGTGTCCTGCATATCGCGCGCCGGATGATCCGGTGGCAGATTCAGCGCCTCGAAATTGTAGTAATCGCTTTCGATTTCCGGCCCTTCCGCAACCTCAAAACCGAGGCCCGTGAAGATGCGCTTGGCGTCGTTGACAACCTGAGTCAGCGGGTGCAGATGGCCCTGAGGCATGCTCGTGCCAGGGAGCGTCACGTCCAGCGTTTCGCCAGCAAGCTTCGCCTCCAGCGCCTTCGCGCGCAGCTCCTCGCTCTTTTCCTCCAGCGCCTGGCTGATCGCGTCGCGCACCGTGTTGGCGAGCTCGCCGATGACTGGGCGCTCCTCCTTCGAGAGCTTGCCCATGCCCTTCAAAATAGCAGTCAGCTCCCCTTTTTTGCCGAGGTATTTGACACGCAGGTCGTTGATCTTATCCAGGTCGTCCTGAGCCTTGATGGCTTCCAGAGCAGCCTCCTTGATTTGCATTAAAGCGTCTTTCATTGTCTTCCTCCTTCAAAATTAAAAAGCACGCCCATCCCCAAGGGACGAGCGTGCCGTGGTACCACCCTAATTATCCGCGAGTGTTCCCCGCAGATCACTTGTCGCGTTAACGCCGCCAACGCCATCCCCTACTCTGTTCAGGGACAGATACTCCCGGGCGAAATCCAGACACCTGCCGCTTCGAGAATGCTCTCAACCCCGCATCCCTCTCTGTGCAAAGCCACGCAAGCCGGCTCCCGTTCTTCGTATGCTTGTTGTTTCATTAGACAGCTTTCATTATAAAAGAAAGGCACACGGTTGTAAAGAGGTTTTCTAGCGACTCCTCTCTTCCAGCAGCCAGTCGATCAGATTTTCAGCACGAATACCCTCATAAGATGTGACAAAGCTGCGATCCATCGAAAGCACCAGCTTTTCGTAATTATCCGGGATCAATTCCAGCGGGCGCAGCTCACGCGCGCGCGTTTCCGGCGCAAGCATGCTCTCTGTCACTTGGATATAGACTTTTTTCATCCGGCTTTTCTGCAACGAAATCCACTTCTGTCTCACCGACCTTGCCGATGTATACGCGGTAATCTCGCCGCAAAAGCTCAAGATAAACGATATTTTCCAATACATGGCCACGGTCAACATCGCGGTAGCCCAAGAGCATATTGCGAAAGCCCATATCGATCAGATAATGCTGCCCAATGTTTCAGCAGCTGCTTTCCTTTCACATCATAGCGCCCGACAGAAAAAACAATATACGCATTGCGCAGCATCTCAATGTAACGCTCCACAGTCCTGCCAGCAACCTGCTTGCCGCGTCCGCTCATAGCATGGCCCTCGCTTGGCAAGAATGGCGCCGATGTTATTCGGCGAGGTGATGCTACCGATGTTCGAGCAGAGGAACAGCATGATCTTCTGCAGCATGATCTGATCTGCCTGTGGATTACGCTGCAGGATATCACGCAACACAACCGTTGAATAGATGCCTTCCAACGCCTGCATGCTTTGTGTTTCGTTAAACTGATACTCGCGCAGCACCGGCATGCCGCCAAACTGCAGATAGCGTTGAAATTTTTCTTCCATCGTCATCGGTGACGGAAAATCATAAAAATCCAGAAATTCTCTGAAAGACAGCGGCAGCACGCGAATCTCCACATAGCGACCAGAAAGCAGCGTGGAAAATTCCGTCGACATCAGGTAAGCGTTGGAGCCTGTGATGTAGATGTCCACATCGTAGTCCAGGCGAAACGATTCAATCGCCTTCTCCCAATGCTCAACCACCTGCAGCTCGTCAAAAAATCAGATACGTTCGCCCATGCTCAGGGATCTGCGCGCTCACATAATCGTACAACGTCAGCGCATTTGTCAGATCGCGATAGCGCAGCGATTCCAGATTCATGTGAATAATGTTTTCCCGGGGCACACCTTGCCGCAGCAGATAATCGTGAAACAGATCCAGCAGCGACGATTTGCCAGAGCGCCGGATGCCTGTCACAATCTTGACAAGATCCACATCCTTGTGCTCAATCAAACGCTGCACATACGTTGGTCTGTCGATCAATGTTTTCATCGGCGATCCTCCTCTCTTCCATCATTATAACAAATCGCCCATCGCTGGCAAGAAGTTTTCGACTTCCATGTCAAAAACTTTCATTTTCCAAAGAGTTTTCGACTTCCATGTCAAAAACTTCGCGCGTATTCTGACGAAAAATAACATTGCGAGATGCGGACATCCGTCGTAAACTATAAGTATCAATTTAAACTAAGGAGTGACCCTCATGTTACACGAATTCACTTTCCCATCCTACAACGAACGCGACAAGGTACAGGCCTGGATCTATGTGCCGGCGACAGATCCCGTCGGCATCGTGCAGCTGGTGCATGGTTTTGGCGAGCATTCCCGCCGCTATTTCCACATGATCGTGCGTTATCTGGAAGCAGGCTTCATCGTCGCTGCCGATGACCACGTCGGCCACGGCAAGACGGCTGAGCTGAACGGCACCTGGGGCGATTGGGGCGACAAAGGTCCGGAAACGATGGTTGAGGACGAAAAACGTCTGATGGACATCGTCAAGGAAAAATATCCAGATCTGCCATACTTCTTCTTTGGCCACAGCATGGGCTCGGTGATCACGCGCCAGTTCGTCGCTCGCTATGGCGCAGAGCTGGCTGGTGCGACGATCTGCGGCACCTGCGGCAGCGTGCCAAAAATGGCAGAGGCGCGCCCTGTGATCGAGCAACTGGTGGCCGACGGCAAAGGCAACGAAGCATCGCCAGAAGCAACAGTGGCGATGATGGGCTGGATGAGCGAACGCATTCCAGACGCCAAGCTGGGCAACGAATGGATCTGCCACGATCCTTATGTACAGGTCGACCACGCCAACGATCCGTTCGACGGCTTCACAAAGCCAACACTGAACAAATCCCTGCTCGATTTCATGAAGATGATCGACGACATCACCGGCGTTCAGTGGGCAGAGCGCGTGCCAACAGAACTGCCAATCTATTCCATCGCCGGCGACGAAGATCCGTTCGGTCTCTACGGCCAGGGCGTCTATGAAGCATCCAACTGGCTCGCCGACACCGGTCACGACATCACAACGCTCGTCTACCCAGGCTATCGCCACGAGATCCACAACTACGCCGATCTCAAGGACGAAGTCTGCGACGGCGTGCTGGAATTTATGTTTGACCAGCTCGGTTAAGGCTTCGCCATTCAGGTAGGAGGTAGCCTTTCAGGGCGGACGCGCTTACGCTTGTCCGCAGGTAGAAGGTAGGAGGTTTTGGGTGGATGTTCCACCATCTCCTGCAATTTTACAAAAATCAAAAATGCGTCAGCAAGAATTCATCACAGTTCTTACTGGCGCACTTTTTTGATTGAACAACCATAACCTCCTACCTGCCGGGAGCGGAGCGAGCCGGTCCTGCGAAGCAGGCTACCTCCTACCTCCTACCTAAAAAGCGCTTCGCGCTTTCAGTGCGTACAGGCGAAAACCTGCACCCAGACGGCGTGCTGGCCGTCGCTGTAATGGGCGACGCCGACGTAGTCGTACATAGAATCGAGCATATTGTCGACGTGGGCTTGCGAGGTCATCAGGCAGTTAAAGCCTTCCTGTGGGGAGAACGGTTTCGTGCCCCAGCGGCGGGCGAGGTTTTCGCCATAACTGATGCGCGAGGAAAGGAGTGTGGTGGAATTGTCCATAACATCATCGAGCACGGTGTAGGCGCGGCTGCCGTCGAGTCTGGCGTGGAAAAACGACGAATCATAGCTACAGAATTCATCGTAGGTGATGGACGCACATTTTTCGACAACCTCACGGGCGCGGATCTCTGCCGCTTCCATCAGCAGCGGCGAAACCTTGAGCTGATGGACACCGATGCTGGCGCGCTCATTGTTGAGCAGATCGATGAAGTTTTTTTCATCAGATGTGATCTGGGCGCTGCCGCTTGCAAGGGTCTGTTCCGCGCTCATTTCCAGCGTGTCGGCCGGCGCTTCCGAAGCAACGATATCTGCCACGCGCACAGCCATGGCTGCAGCTTCGGCGCGGGTCAGCGAGCCCTGCGGATCGAAGCTGCCGTCAGATTTTCCAGCGATGATGCCATTGTTGACAAGAATGTAAACCTTGTCTCTGTTGGCGCTCGAGGAAAAAGCAGCGTCGTCGGTAAATCCTTTATAAATAGAATCGAGGACGAATTTTCCGTCGCAGTATTTGTGCAGAAATTCGTAGGTGGCGACAGCCATTTCTTCGCGGGTGATGGTGCGGTTTGGCGAGAAGCTGCCGTCGTTATTTTTGAACACGCCGCGGGCAACAGCCCAGCTGACGGTGTCGGCGTACCAGGCGTTGCCGTCGACGTCGTAGAGCCCGTTGTCGGCGGTACTACCATGGACAAGCTTCATGACGTCGCTTTCCGGCGCGAGATTATAGAGCATGGTTGCATATTCGGCGCGGGTGAGTGTGGCGTTTGGCGCAAACACACCGGCGGCCTTTCCGTTCATGATGCCGTCGTCCGAGGCCTCGTCGATGACGCTGTAGGCCCAGTGGCTCTGCGGCACGTCGGAAAAAGTTTTCGCCTCTGCCGGAAACGCAACAGCGGTCGAAGAAAGCGTTAATATAATCATAGCAGAGGCCAATTTTTTGATGGACTTCATCGTTCTTCCTCCTTCGTTGTCAGGCTTCAAAGTCTCTGCAGGTAAAACAGCGCACACGTTTGGCGACTATATTCTGCCACGGCGCTGCGGCAAAATGTTCAAGCAGTGATCAAGACGAGAGACAGGCGCTGCGCATTTTCACAAGAAAAATGTGTCATTTTCCGGCACGCTCCATCTGTCAATGTTATTTCTTACAATTATTATAGCATATTTTTGTTCGTTGCGAAGTTGGAATGGTCACAAACTTATCGCCGCTCGCTGTGACTGACCATTGTTCAGCGCACAACACCCCAATCGGCGCGACAGCATTTCACCGCTCACCCATTGTTCAGCGTACAATTTTCGCCAAAACGCTTCGCCCCATATCATAGCAGGCTGGTGCAAAATGATCCCACGCCTTTGTGTTAAATATTCGCGAACAACGAAATGGTATTATTTTTGCGCACCAAAAAAGAGCCGCCGCGTCTGCGACAGCTCTTGGGTGTATGATCTTATTCTGGTTTCAAGTCTAGCAGCTCTTCATTTCTTCGTGCGAATGGGCAACTTGATTGGTCTGAAATTCCTGATACGCTTCTTCGGCAACAGCAATATCATACGCATCTTCCAGCTTCTCCTTCTGCTTCACGGCGGTGTCGATGAGGCGTTCGGCCAGGTGGCGGTTGCGCACGAGGAGCGGCCCGTGAAAATAGGAACAGAACATGTTCTTATAGATGGCGCCTTCGCCGCCATCTTCACCGTTGTTGCCGTGACCGCTGACGACGCGCCCGAGGGGACGCTCACCTTCGCCGAGGAAGGTGCGGCCGTTGTGGTTTTCGAAGCCAAGATAGGTTTCGCCGAAATCGTCGTTGACGATCTCGATGTCGCCGATGAAACGAGCGAGGTTTTCCTGATGCAGGGTGTAGTGCGGCAGCGCGCCGAGGCCCTGGATCTTTTCACCGTGAGCGGTTTCGTAATACTGGCCAATGAGCTGATAGCCGCCGCAGATGGCCAGGCCTACGCCGCCGCGCTCAATGTATTTGACGAGCTCGTCGCGCTTGGACGGAAGGTCTTTGGCGATGACTTTCTGCTCGTGGTCCTGTCCGCCGCCGATGAAAAGAAGGTCAAAATCGTCGGCGATGAAGGGCTCCTTCAGGCTGACGAGGGTTGTTTCGACGTCGTAGCCCTTCTGCTTCGCGAGATATTGCAGCATCAGCAGATTGCCATTGTCGCCGTAGGTGTTGAGCAGATTTCCGTAAAGATGACAGATGCGCAGTTTCATATTGCCATGCCCTCCTTGAGATAGCCTTGTTCGGCGAATGTGTGGCGCAGATCAAGGGTCGCTGTGTAGGTGGCGAGGATGTAGACCTTGTCGGTCGGCGCTGCGGCGATCCAGTCTGCGATGTGGGTGAGATCCTGGTCGATGTGCTGCTCGTCCAACGGCAGTCCGGCGATCTCGAAGCGGGTGGAAAGCTCGGCAACGCGGATGCCGGAGAGGAACACAGGGCGGCCATGGGTGATGTGAACGAGCTTTTCAAAGTCGCCGTCCCAGATCCAGCTGACGTCGGTGCCGTCGGCTGGGCGGTCGTTGAGCAGGCTAACGAGAGAGAACGGCGCAGGATCGGTGGCGAGCATCTCGACGATCTGGTTGAAGCCGACAGGGTTTTTGATGAGGTTCATGACGACGTCCTTGCCAGCGATGTTGATGTGCTCCTGACGGCCGAAGACGCGCTTGGCAGCGTCAAAGCCGCGGCGGATGTAGTTGTCCTCGATGCCGAAATGCTTGGCAACGCTGGCTGCTGCGAGGGCGTTATAAATATTGTAGAGCCCGGCGATCGGCAGCTCGTAGTCGGTGCCGTCGATGGCGAAACGTGAGGATTCTGGCGTAAGCTCGCCGATGGCGGTAACAGCGTGGGCGAGTTCCGGCCGCTTGAATCGCAGTACGGGCAGTAGAATTTGCCGAGGTTGGAATAGGTCAGGAGCTTGTAGTGCAGGATGTTGTCGCAGTTCGGGCAGAGAATGCCGTCGGTGTTGTAATGGGCCTGCTGCTCGCGGTCCTCCTCGTGGGCGAAGCCGAAATATTCCACAGGGTTGTCAACCTTGACGCTGGAAAAGATCGGCAGATCGCCGTTGGCAATGATGGTGGCCTCTGGCACCTGGGTGGCGCCGTCGAGCATGAGCTGTAGGTGGTGTAGATCTCGCCGTAGCGATCCATCTGGTCGCGGAAAAGATTGGTGAAGACGATGACCTCCGGGCGAATGTAACGTGTCACATGCTTGAGGGTCGCTTCATCGACTTCGAGGACGGCGTATTTTGTCCCGACCTTCTGCTTTGGCGCGCCGAGGAAGCAGGAAATGATGCCCTGCAGGAGGTTGGCGCCGGTGGGATTGGTGAGGACCTGGCCGTATTTTTCCTTGAAGATCTTCGTGATGAAGGAGGTCGTCAGGGTCTTGCCGTTGGTGCCGGTGACGATGACGGTGCGATAATCCTTAGCGAGGGTGGCGAGGATATTTGGATCGAGCTTGAGGGCGACCTTACCGGGCATGCTGGAGCCGCCGCTGCGGGTTTTCTCGAGGATGGTTTTGGTGGCTTTGCCGGCGGTTTTGGCCAGCGTGGAACGGATGCTCATTCTTGGGCCTCCTTTTCTTTGCTTGGTTCCTCAGCGAGGATCTTGCAGCCGACAACGGCTGCGATGTCAGACTGGATCTGGTCGGTGAGGGATTGGGTGTCGCGCCCTTTGTACTCCTCTGGCAGGATGGCCGGCAGGAAGGTGACGGTGACAGGCAGCGGCTTGAAGAAGAAGCTGCCGCGGGGCAGGACGTTGATGGTGTTTTCGATGGCGAAAGGCACGATGGCAGCGCCGGATTTGGTGGCGATCTTCAGGCTGCCAGGCTTGAACGGACGCATGTCGCCGTTGTCAGAGCGGGTGCCTTCCGGGAAGATGCACATGCCGTGCTCATTTTTCTTCAGGAGCTTCGCGGCGCCGAGAATGACCTCCAGCGATTTGCGGGATTCGGTGCGCGGCAGATAGAAGCTGCCGAGATCGGACACCCAGCGCGAAAAGACGGGGATACCGTCAAGCTCTTCCTTGCAGATGAAGGCCGATGGGCGCGGAATGGCGGCAAGCATGACAGGCGGATCGGCCATGCTCTGGTGGTTGCCGACGTAGAGCACAGAGCCCTCTTTTGGCACGTTTTCTGTGCCTTTGACGGTGAGCTTGACGCCGAGGAGCCTGACGCCGACGCGGGCGAGATGGTTGGCGAAGGCCCAGATGTAGCGCTGGGCTTCTTCGAAGCGGTCCTCTGCGATGAGGCGTTCCACCTTGGCGCGCAGCGGCAGCCGGATCACAAGCACAGCGCCAAACCAGAGATAGGTGAAGATATTTCGCAGAATGGTCATCCCACTCACCCCTTAAAGCTGTCTTTGAGGCTGCAGGTTTCGTTGAGAACGATCCGCTCTGGCGTGGAATACTTGCTGTCGACGCAGAAATAGCCGTTGCGCAGGAGCTGATAGGTCTGGCCCGGCGCAGCGTCCTGCATGATCGGCTCGAGCTTGACGTGTTCGAGGACGACGAGGCTTTCCTGGTTGAACTGGTCGACGATGTTTTCAGCGGTGGATTCAAAATCCAACAGATCGCTGTAAAGATGAGCGGTGGCGTCCAGCGCGTGGCTTGCTTCCACCCAATGAAGGGTGCCCTTGACCTTGCGACCCGCGTTTTCCCCGCCGGATTTCGTCGTTGGGTCGTAGGTGCAGAGGACCTCGAGGATCTCGCCGGTTTCAGGATCCTTCACATAATCCTCGCACTTGATGATGTAGGCGTATTTCAGGCGCACTTCCTTACCAGGCTTGAGACGGTGGTATTTGGATGGCGCTTCCTCGCGGAAATCGGCCTGCTCGATGTAGAGCTCGCGGCCAAATGGCACTTCGTAGGTGCCGGCATCAGGATCGTTCGGGTTCACCTGCGCAGTGAGCATCTCGATCTCGCCCTCCGGCCAGTTGGTGATCGTGAGCTTGAGCGGACGCAGCACACCCATCGTGCGTGGCGCATGCATGTTCAGATCCTCGCGCAGGCAGTGCAGGAGATAGCCCGTTTCGACGCGGCTGTTCGTCTTCGCGACGCCGATGCGCTCGCAGAAATCCGCCAGCGCTGCCGGCGTGTAGCCGCGACGGCGCAGCCCGGCGATGGTTGGCAGGCGTGGATCGTCCCAGCCATCGACAAGGCCAGCGTCCACCAGCGCCTTGAGCTTGCGCTTGGAGGTGACAGTGTTTTCGATCTCCAGGCGGGCAAATTCAATCTGGCGGCTGCGGAATTTGATGAACGGCATATCGCGCAGATTGTCCAGCACCCAGTCGTAAAGCGGGCGGTGGTCCTCAAACTCCAGCGTGCAGATCGAGTGGGTGATGCCCTCGATCGCGTCCTCCAGCGGATGGGCAAAATCGTACATCGGATAGATGTGCCAGGTGTCGCCAGTGCGCGGATGGGTCGCGTCAACGATGCGGTAGAGCGCTGGATCGCGCATGTTCATATTGCTCGAGGCCATGTCGATCTTGGCGCGCAGGATGCGGCTGCCCGGCGCAAATTCGCCTTCCTTCATGCGGCGGAAGAGGTCGAGATTTTCCTCCACGCTGCGATTTCTGTACGGGCTTTCCGTGCCAGGCTCCGTCAGCGTGCCGCGCATCGCGCGCAGCTCCTCTGCCGTGGAATCATCCACATAGGCAAGGCCGCGCTCGATGAGCGCCACCGCGCCTTCGTAGAAATGCTCAAAATAATTGGACGCATAGCGCACCTCGCCGTCCCACTCGCCGCCGAGCCAGCGCACATCGCGCTCGATCGCTTCGATGTACTCCTCCTCTTCCTTCTGCGGATTCGTGTCGTCAAAACGCAGGTGGCAGGTGCCACCATATTTTTTGCCAGGCCGAAGTTCAAAAAGATCGACTTCGCGTGGCCGATGTGCAAATAGCCGTTTGGCTCCGGCGGAAAACGGGTGACGATCTCCGTCTGGCCATTTTCGATATCTTCATTAATGATCGCTTCGATAAAGTTCGTGGAAACAAGCTCGTTCTCGTTACTCATAAAGCGCCTCCTCTTTCGTATTTCATCATATCATCTTATTATAATCCAGAAGCGCGCGCTCCGTCAACGCCTGCCCGCTCGTGGCTGGAACAAAAAAGAGGACTGCGATTCTTTCGGATCACAGTCCTTCTTTTTTATCTCAGAATTTGCCGAAGAGCAGGTATTTCAAGCGCTGGACGAAGCCCTGTGGTTCGCGCATTGGCGTCTGGGTCTGCGCTGGAGCGGCTGGCTGTGGCGCTGGCTTTTCCTGCGCAGGAGCGGCTGGCGCTGGTTGCTCAACGTGGTGCTTGACCTTGCTGACGGCTGGCGCCTGCTGGGCGGTGAGCTTTGCTGGCGCGTTTTCTTCGTCGATGACGGTGCGGCCGGAGAGATGCGTTTCTTCGACGTCGATGCAGGAGGTGGATTCGCGCAGCCATTTGAAGAGCTCGTACTGCTCGGTCTGGCTGTCGATCTTTTTCTCGCCTTCTGCAGGATAGAGGCGCTTGTAGGTGCCGTCTGGCTGCTGTACGCGGGCGAGCATGTTGTCCTTGGCGAGGATCTCGAGAACGTCAAAAATGGTGGCCTTGACTTCGTCATCGAGGATCTCGACGGCGACTTCGACGCGGAAGTTGAGGTTTCTGGTCATCCAGTCGGCGCTGCCGATGTACAGATGCTGACGCTCGCCATAGCCGAAGAGGAAGATGCGCGGATGCTCAAGGAAGCGGCCGACCATGCTTTTGATGGTGATGTTCTCGGTGAGGCCTGGCACGCCGGCACGCATGCAGCAGATGCCGCGGATGTAAAGGGTGATCTGCACGCCGGCCTGGCTGGCTTCGATGAGCTTGTCGATGATGTTCTTATCGGAGAGGCCGTTGATCTTGGCGATGACGCGCGCTGGCTGGCCGGCTTTGGCGGCTGCGATCTCGCGATCGATGAGCTCGAGAAAATGGTTTTTCATCTCGAGCGGCGCGACGAGAAGATACTGGCTCTGCTCGACAAACTGGCCGAGGCTGAGGCATTCAAAGACGTTGACGGCTTCGGCGGCGATGTCTTTGTTGGTGGTGATGAGGGAAAAGTCTGTGTACTGGCGCGCAGTCTTTTCGTTGTAGTTGCCGGTGCCGATCTGCACGATGTGCTTGACCTGACCGTTGACATTGCGGGTGATGACGCAGAGCTTGGAGTGAACTTTGTACTGGTCGAAGCCGTAGATGACCTGACAGCCTGCTTCCTCGAGGCGCTTGGACCAGATGATATTGTGCTCTTCGTCAAAGCGGGCTTTGAGCTCGACGAGGACCATGACGTTCTTGCCGTTCTCGGCGGCCTTGGCGAGAGCCTGTGCAACCTTGCTGCCGTTGGCGATGCGGTAGAGGGTGATGTTGATGGATTTTACGGTTGGATCGACGGCTGCTTCGTCGAGAAGATCGAGGAAGGTCTTCATGGAATGGTACGGATAGGCGAGCAGGATGTCGCAGTTGCAGCGGTCGAGATAGCGGATGATCGAATCCCCTGGCGCGATGCACGCTGGCATGAGCGGTGGCATCGGCTCGTAGTTGAGAGTTGGGAAATCGTCGGTGAGATCGCCGAAGAGGCCGTAGATAAAGTTCAGCGACAGCGGCAGCTCTGGCGTGACGATGACGCTCTTCTGCTTGGCCTTGACGCGTTTCAAAAGATAGCGCAAAAGCTCTGGCGAGCTGCTTGGAAAGCTGCACGCGCACAACGGACGAATGCTTGCGCGTTTTGATCAGCTGCTCCATCTGCTCGCGCCAGTCCATCTCTTCGTCGTAGCGCGCTTCGTCGACGCGCAGGTCGCCGTTGCGCGTGAGGCGGAAGATGAATTTGTCGGTGATGTGGCTCTTTAAGATGAGTTGATCGGCGAAATGATAGACGAGGTTCGCCGCTGTGACAAAGCAAAATCCGCGGCCGGATTCATCCGGGAAGATAAAATAACGTGGGAAATTGGTGTTGAGGATCGGGATGACTGCGACGTTCGATTTCTTGTCAGAATTCTCGAAGGCGATGCAGACATACTGCTCCTTGTTGCTCAGGTATGGGAATGGATGGTGAGAATCGACCACCTGCGGCGAGAGATACGGCTTCACTGCCTGGGTGAAGTATTTCTCCAGCATTTCCTCCTGATAATCGGTGACATGGTCCGGCGAGATCTCGTAGATCCCGTGCTGGCGCAGCTGGCGCATGAGCTCCACATAGCATTTCTCCGCGCGAGGAATGATATGCTTGACTTCGTCGTAGATCATATCCAGCTGCTCGGAGGCTGTCATGCGGGACTTTTTTGTCGATCTCGTCCGGCGTCAGCTCGGCAGCATCCGACAGCCCGCCGACGCGCACCATGAAAAACTCGTCCAGATTTGAGCCAAAGATGGACATAAAGCGCATGCGTTCAAACAAAGGCAATCTGGTGTCTTCTGCTTCTTCCAGCACGCGTTCGTTAAAACGCAGCCAGCTTAACTCCCTATTTACATAAGGATTGTTGTTCATCTCTGAATTCATCGATTCCGCACCCTCTCAAAATACCATTTTCTATCATATATCCTTCGCGCACACCGTGGCTGACGACGGTCAGCTCTGTTGCGCCAACAAAATTCATGATCGACTTGATCACGATGAGCCCCGGGATAAACGTCACGAGACGCTCAGGGATGACGCGGTTCAGGATCTTGATCCCGTCCATGCCCAGCATCGAGATCATGCGGTCCAGCTCTTCAATCTCGTCCATCGTCATCGTGTAGCCCATCGTCTCGCCGTCCTTGCCGAGAATGTGACGGTGCACCTTCGTCAGCGCGCGCGCTGTGCCGCCCATGCCGTAGATGCGGCGGAAGCCCTTTTCGGCGATGTTCATCGTGCCTTCAAGCTCCGCCGCCACATATTTGGCGATCTTGGCGCGCTGCTTGGAATTCGGGAAGAGCCCCTTGACGAATTTGTTGTACATCGCCAGCGCCCCGATCTCCTTGGACGTGCTCGAGACCAGACCATAGTCGTCGTAGTAGAACACCTGCGCGCTGCCGCCGCCAAGGTCGAACCCAGCGGCCTTGTCGTCCTTGATGCAGCTCTGCAGGCCGATGTAATCGTAGTAGGCCTCCTCGCAGCCAGAAAGCAGCCGGATGTCGATCCCTGTCGCCTTCTTGACCTCCGAGAGCACCTGATTCTGGTTACCGATGCTGCGCAGCGACGCCGTCGCAAAGCAGGAAAAACCGTCGCAGCCTGTCTCGTCGCACATCGTCTTCATGCGTCCCAGGACTGAGCAGAGGCGGCTGATCCCTTCTGCCGTCAGCACGCCGTCCTCAATGTAGCTCAGGATCTCGGCAAATTCCTTCTCGTTGACCAGCGCACGAAACGAATTGTCCGGATCGATCTGATAGACCACCGCACGCATCGTGTTGGAACCAATATCAATTAAACCATACTTCACTGTTACTCGCTCTTTTCTGTTTAGATTAGATCGTCAAACTTTCATGCCAGTACGCTGTCTGCGGATCGTCCTTCACAGCCTGGAATTTTTTCAGGCGCACCGGCGCATACTTGAACGACAGGCTGAAGAAAAACGTGATCTCGTCCTCCACAGAATCCTTCGGACGCACCACAACCTGATCCGGATAAAACATATACTGCACATCCTGATCGCGCCAGGAAACCTCGACGTTGCCGATCTTGGCAGTGATTGTTCCCCACTGGCCAACGCTCAGCGCATTCAGCGGACCGCGGCTGCTTTTCAGCTCGCGATACTGCAAGCCCATCGAGTAGTTGACCTCGCCCAGGATCTGCGTGAAATGCTCCACCACAAATCGCCCAGGCAGCCCGATCTCCTCGATCAGCCGACGCTCCGAATCGATCGCGCCCTCGATCTGCGCCAGACGCTTCTGCAGCGCCAGGTCTTCGTCGTCTGACCAGTGCATCTTGTTCCTGAACTGGTTCAATACCTCCTGCAGGTCCTCGCAAAGCATCAGGACCTCAGCATCATGTTCTAAAAATTGCATATCTGTCATCCTTCGTAGTTTTTAATCGTCATTTTTATTGGTAGAATCCGTTCTCATTATAGCATGACCATCGCCCCGCCGCAAAGCTTTCTGCCCCCTTTTCCGCCCTTCGGCGCGCATTTTTTCGCTCGCTACAAGAGAAACGTAAAGCCCGCGTAAAAGCCGCGTCAGGATTATTTTAATGCTTGACAATTTCTGCAAATCTGTGTAAGATAATCTAGTAACAACAAACCAGCCAGCGTGATGGAACTGGCAGACGTGACGGACTCAAAATCCGTTGGGCTAACACCCGTGTGGGTTCGAATCCCACCGCTGGCATCACAGCCGCTTGCAGAAAATCTGCGAGCGGTTTTTGTTTGTTTCGAAAAATAGCTTCCTCCCAGAACACAAAAAACCTGCAACGAGCACTGTGCAACTGCACCATCCTCGCCGCAGGTCTTTTTCATAAATGCGCGCTGTCAGACAAGCAACCAGATCACCACGCAGAGCATTGTGATCACATAGATTGCCAGAAACACCAGCTTGGCCTTCACGGGATACGGCCGCAGCAGGCAGATATCCAGCACCAGCATTGTCGTCACGCCGCAGAGCAGCCCCCAGAGGAGCATCCCCGAAAGCTGCCACACTGGCAGCGCGATCAGGATCCCCAGCAGAATGATGATCACACGCAGCATATTCTTTGAAACCATGGTCCTCTCCCCTTACATCAACGGCCCAAACACGCGCATCAGCCGCCCGAAGGCGCGCTTGTAGAGCGGGAAGGCGCCGTACGTTTTGAGATAAATGCGTTCGCTTTTGGCCAGCGTCTGCTGGAAATCCTCCTCCGCAGCAGCGGCGATCTCGTGATCGTAGAGGAGCACGCCGTTCTCAAAATGCAAAAAGCAGGCTGCGGAAATCCAGGTTCACGGAGCCCACTGTCGCCACGCAGTCGTCGCTCACAAACATTTTTGAGTGCAGAAATCCCGGCGTAAATTCGTAGATCTTGATCCCTGCCCGCAACAGCTCTGGATAGTAGCTGCGCGCGATCATGAAGACGATCTTTTTGTCCGGGATATGCGGCAGCATCAGCACCACTTCGATCCCGCGCTGCGCGGCAAATTCCAGCGATTTGCGCAGGCGTTCGTCCAGGATCAGATACGGCGTCATGATGTGGACATAATCCTCCGCCAGATCCAACAGCTGGCAGTACACATTCGAGGCTGTGTCGTGGTTGTTTTCCGGCGCGTCGGCATACGGCGCGAGAATACTGTCGCTCGGCGGCTGCAGCGGGTCGATGTGCATATAATTGCCGTAGGCATCGGTTTTCCAGTCGGCGGCCACGTCCCACACCTGCATGAACATCGCCGTCAGCGACTGCACGCCGTTTCCTGTGATGCGCAGGCCTGCGTCCTTCCAATAGCCGAAGCGATTGATCAGATTCGCGTATTCGTCTGCGAGATTGAACCCGCCCGTGTAGCCCACCTTGCCGTCGATGACGGTGATCTTGCGATGGTCGCGGTTGTTCTGGTACGACGACAGGATCGGCCGGATCGGCGAGAACACACAGCACTGGATCCCCAGCTCGCTGATGCGCTCGGCGTAATGCTTCGGCAGCTTGAGCCCGCAGAGCCCGTCGTACATGAAGCGGACCTCGACGCCCTCTGCCGCCTTGCGGCTGAGAATATCCAAGAGCTGGTCCATGACCTTCCCCTCGTGCACGATGAAATATTCCATGAAAATAAATTTCTCCGCCTTCTCAAGATCGGCAAACAGCGCCCCGATGGCTTCTTCCCCGGTGCTGAAATAGGTCACATCCTTGCCGTAATACGTCGGATAGCGACACGTCGTCGCCAGATAGCGGAAAAGCCCCACATATTTGTTGTCCATCTGCGCCAGATCCCGCCGCGCATCCTCGTTGTCCACCAGATGCAGCTCTGTCAGCAGCTCCTTTTCATGCACCTGCGCCGTCAGATGCGCCGTTCCCGGCACAAGCCAGATGACAATGTACATGATCAGCGCCACCGCCGGCATCAACGCCAACAGCGTCAGCCAGGCGATCTGGTAAGAATTGTGCGGACAGCGCAGCACGATATAGCTGATCATCAGCACCGTCAGCGCCACCAACACAAACTGAAACGCCACTGCGTAAATGCTGGCCCCAGCTTGTTGGTGATGAGAAAATAAAAACGCGCTCCACGCCACCACCTGCAGGATCAGCAGGATCGCTGTCAGAAAAAATGAGTTGTTGACCGCCGTCAGACTTGTCTGGCGAATTTTTCCTTTCATTTGCCACAAGCCACTCCTCCTTTTGGGCGCACAGATAAACAGTTGCGCAATAGTTACATACAATACTAATTCAATACGGAATCCTTGTCAACCGCCACCAGCGCCGATTCCGCCGCCCCACAAGAAAAAAGCACCCCGCTGCGCGCGGGGTGATGGCGATTCTCAATAAATTTTCAGCGAGCACTTCGAAATATGCCTGTGGATGGCTGCAAGCCGGGCAGATCTGTGGTGGTTCCTTGCCTTCAAAAATGTAGCCGCAGTTGTTGCATTTCCACTTCACAGCTTCATCCTTCTTGAAGGTCGTGCCGCCTTCGATGCCAGCCAAAAGCGCCAGGTAGCGTTTTTCGTGCGCAGCCTCAACCTGAGCGATCAGCTCCATGCGTGTAGCGATCTCGTCGAAGCCTTCTTCGCGCGCTTCTTCCGCCATGCGCTTGTACATGTCCGTCCATTCGTAGTTTTCGCCGGCAGCTGCATCCTTGAGATTTTCCGGCGTACTCTTGATGGCGCCGCCCTGGAGATACTTGAACCAGAGCTTTGCGTGTTCCATTTCATTTTTCGCCGTTTCTTCAAACAGCATCTGGATCTGCACATAACCATCCTTCTTTGCCTGGGAGGCATAGTAGGTGTATTTGTTACGTGCCTGGGATTCACCGGCAAAAGCTTCCTGCAGGTTTTTCTCTGTCTTAGTTCCTTTAAGATCTTTCATGGGTTTCCTCCAATTTTTGCGATTCGTAGTGTCCAGCTCCATATTTCTTCACAAGAAAGGATGCCCGCCAGATAAGGCGATCGCCTGGCTCACGACTCTGTGCGATTTGCCAGGCGATAGATGTGGCCGTTTTTGTGAAGAGCGACCACGACGTTCCCGGTGACCAGGTCCACATAGTTGAACGAGAGCCGCCGCTCGCTTTCGTCGTCTGCTTTGACGACAAACACATTGCGATAGGTAGCCTCCAGCTCGCCTCTGTGATTGACGACACGGTTGCGCCCGATGTTCACATCAAGCTCGATCTCACAGCCCACAAACGGCTGCAGCGATCGTTTCACGCGGTCGATCGTCATCTTCGTCATATGCATCATCCTCTCTAGTATTTCAATTATAGCACAAATCCGAGGACGCTGCAAAAGAAAAATCAAATATTTTATCATTAACGCTTTTCCTTGTCAAGAAGTCCAGCGCATATTTCATGGCGCTAATCGTCATCAACCATAACAGTATTTAGTCGATCTTGCGGATATACTGATGCAGCAAATGTCCATCTCCATCTTCCCGCTCAGCAATTCGCGCACCAAACCACGCAAAATTGTTCTCCTCATAAAAGTGTTTCAGAAAATCTACATCCTCACACTCTAAAAACTGCAAGGTTCCACCAGCCAAATGGCTCAGTTCCGAGATCTTTGCCGTTGCAAACGCCAGCAGCTCACGCCCGCCCAAACTCTCAGCTTTGCCATATTGACTGTTTTTCCCAAGTTGCGCGATCAAATACATGGCCGTAGAATACGTCTGTGTCGTCTCATCGAAAGAACCTATCCGCGCAGCACGTTTTGCCAGGCTTTTGCTAATAGCCGCAGCAGGAATCGCCACAGGCTTTATAGCGATAGAATAAAATCCTGCCAACTTCATCTCCTGTAGCGAAAACACCAGATAAGTGATCGATTGCCGTTTTTTTGCTAAACGCGATCGCATCTTCCCTGATGAATTTTTCCACATCCAAATTTCTCGGACACGAAAAATTGGAGAGGATCTCTTTAACTTCTTCCTCTCCAAATTGCTGAACAACATCCATCAATTTCAATTCCACAAACTATGATTGTTCGTTTTTATTCTGCATGTGCTTTCATACTCTCCCAAATTTCCCGAATTTCTGCCGGATCGGTCACTGTTCTGCAGCGCGGACCTTCATTAGCCGATATCTCTGCACATTTTCTTTCCGATTCATCAATAGCGTCCAAAAATCGTTTTGCATCTGTGACTACAAAATTATGAGTAATACTGGAAGTGGCCATTGCTTTCACCTCTTTTCAACGGTCATTTTATTTTACAAATAGTTTCTATACTCATTATACCATGCCGCTGTCCGCTCCACCACAAAAAAAATCCCACGCGGTTTGCGCGGGAAATAATCGTGGTAACTTACTCCATCTGACCTTCGCCGAGGCCTTTCAGCAGGCGGTCGAGGTTTTCGGTCATGAGGGAGAGCACTTCGCCGTCGTAGGCTTCGATCTCGCCGGCGTCGCCCATTTCAGCGAGGCGTGGGTCCAGCGGGAACTGACCGATGAGCGGTACCTGGAAGGCGTCGCAGGTTTCCTGCACGTGGCTTTCGCCGAAAACATTGATGCGTTCGTCGCAATTTGGGCAGCGCACGTAGCTCATGTTCTCAGCGATGCCGAGAGCTGGCACGTTCATCAGATCGATCATCTTCAGGCCTTTGCGCACGACCATGTTGGACAGGCCCTGTGGCGTGGTGACCATGAGCACGCCGCCAACCTTCATGCTCTGCATGATGGTCAGTGGCACATCGCCGGTTCCTGGTGGCAGGTCGACGACGAGATAGTCGAGATCGCCCCAGCAAACGTCGGTGATGAACTGCTGTACAACGCCGGTGATGAGGGCGCCGCGCCAAACGACAGGATCGTCGTCGTGTGGCAGGAGGAAGTTCATGCTCATGAGGGAGATGCCGGATTTGCTCTTGATCGGCTCGATGCCATACTCACCCATTGCTGGCTGGTGGCTGACGCCGAAAAGCTTTGGAATACTTGGGCCGGTGATGTCGGCGTCCATAAGGCCGACTTCAAAGCCGCGTTTTTTCAGTGCCATGGCGAGCACGGAGGAGAAACTGGATTTCCCAACGCCGCCCTTGCCGCTCATGACAACGATAATGTTTTTGATATTGGTATGTTTCTGGGCTTCCGTCAGCTGTTGCTCCTGACCGCTTGGGCAGGAACCGCCGCAGGAGCTGGCGGATGCGCAGCCTTCACATTGACTCATAAAACTCATACCCCTTTCATAGGAAACAGTGGATAAAACACAACAAGCGGCAGCCTCAAGGACCTCCGCTTGCTGCAGGATTATTATACCATAGGCTCTAGGGGATTGCCCGTCCTATGCGATCTATAAAATTACATCATACCCATGCCGCCAGCTGCTGCAGCTGCTGCGTTTGGATCTTCCTTGGTCACGTCGGCCACGAGGGTCTCGGTGGTGAGGATCATGCTGGCGATGGAAACGGCGTTCTGGAGAGCGCTTCTCGTTACCTTGGCTGGGTCGAGGATACCGGCGTCGATCATGTTTTCGTAGACATCCTTGCGGGCGTTGTAGCCTTCGCCAACTGGCAGGGCCTTGACGTGTTCGCAGACGACGCTGCCTTCTACGCCGGCGTTTTCAGCGATCTGGCGCACTGGCGCTTCAAGGGCTTTCTTGACAATGTTGACACCGGTCTGGGCGTCTGCTTCGCCCATGTCGATGGCTTCGAGGGCTGGCAGGATGTTGAGGAGAGCGGTGCCGCCGCCGGCGACGATGCCTTCTTCAACTGCAGCCTTGGTTGCAGAGAGAGCGTCTTCGATGCGGTGTTTCTTTTCGGTGAGCTCGGTCTCGGTGGCTGCGCCAACCTGGAGAACGGCTACGCCGCCAGCGAGCTTGGCGAGACGTTCCTGATATTTTTCACGATCGAAATCGCTGGTGGTTTCTTCGATGAGGCGGCGGATCTGTTCCACGCGGGCTTCGATGTCTGCCTTGTCGCCACGGCCGTCGACGATGGTGGTGTTGTCCTTGTCAACGGTGACCTGACGCGCGCTGCCGAGCATGCCGAGGGTGGTTTCTTCGAGGCTGTAGCCGAGCTCGTCGGTGACAACGGTTGCGCCGGTGAGGGCAGCGATGTCCTTGAGCATTTCCTTGCGGCGATCGCCAAAGCCAGGCGCCTTGACAGCAACGCAGGTGAAGGTGCCGCGCAGGCGGTTGAGGATCATGGTGGTGAGGGCTTCGCCTTCGACATCTTCAGCGATGATCAGGAGGGCCTTGCCGGTCTTGACGATCTGTTCAAGGATTGGCAGGATGTCCTGAATGTTGGAGATCTTCTTGTCGGTGACGAGGATGTATGGCTCGTCGAGGGTAGCGACCATCTTTTCGGTGTTGGTGACCATGTATGGGGAAATGTAGCCACGGTCGAACTGCATCCCTTCAACCACTTCCATGGAGGTGCCGAAGGTCTTGGAATCTTCAACGGTGATGACGCCGTCGTTGCCGACGACTTCCATAGCGTCAGCGATGAGCTTGCCGATCTCTTCGTCAGCAGAGGAGATGGCTGCAACCTGAGCGATGGCTTCCTTGCTCTTGATCGGCTGGCTGATCTTGTGGATCTCTTCCACAGCCGCATCGCAGGCAGTCTGCATGCCTTTTGCGCAGGATCATTGGATTGGCGCCAGCAGCGATGTTCTTCAGGCCTTCGCGGACCATTGCCTGAGCCAGCACAGTAGCGGTGGTGGTGCCGTCGCCGGCGACGTCGTTGGTCTTGATGGATACTTCCTTGAGAAGCTGAGCGCCCATGTTTTCGAATGGATCTTCGAGATCGATCTCACGCGCAATCGTCACGCCATCGTTGGTGATGGTTGGTGCGCCGTATGGACGGGACAATACAACGTTACGGCCTTTAGGCCCAAGGGTCACGCGAACAGCGTCAGCGACAGCGTTGACGCCAGTTTCAAGAGCAGCACGTGCTTCTGCATCAAAACGGATTTCTTTTGCCATTTTATAGTTGCCTCCTAAAATGATCAGTCTAAAACAACGAGGATGTCTTTTTCAGACAGCACAACGTATTCTTCGTTATCGTATTTCAGATCCACGCCGCCGAACTTGCCGTAGATGACGCGATCGCCTTCCTTGACATCCAGCGGAATGTGGTTGCCTTTGTCGTCTCTTGCGCCAGGGCCGACAGCAACGACTGTGCCCTGATGTGGTTTTTCCTGAGCAGAACCTGGCAGGATGATGCCGCTTTCGGTTTTTTCTTCTGCTTTAGCTGGTTTAACGACAACCTTGTCGCCCAATGGTTTGATATTCATAAATAAGAGCCTCCTTAAAAATTCCCGGTTCTGTTAGCACTCTAAATGTTTGAGTGCTAATCACTGCTATTATCATACCACACTCGCCGAAAATTTCAAGGGGGGAATTGTGATTTTTCACCATTTCTCCACCCTCTGCGTGCAATTTTCCGCCTGTCTTGCTATACTGGGAGCAAGGAGGGATGACTATGACGAAAAACGAATGGCGAGACATCGGAAAATCGCGCCGACAGGCGCTTTCTGCCGCCGAGCGCGACTGGCAATCGCAGGCGCTCGTGCGTAAGATCTGCGCCGATCCCCGCATGATCCGCGCAGAAACCGTGCTGCTTTTTCTGAGCTTTGCGAGCGAGTGGAACACCGACGCCCTCATCCGCGCCGCCTGGGCAGAGGGAAAAACCGTCTGCCTCACCCGCACGCTGCCTGATCACGCGATGGAAGCCTGCCGCTTCACGCCCCAGACGCCTCTTGTCACCACCCGCGGTGCGCTGCAGGACGATCCCCGCAGACGCCGCCGCAGCCATCGCGCTCGCGCAGATCGACTTCTGCCTTGTGCCCGGGCTCCTCTTCGACCCCTACGGCACCCGCCTCGGCTACGGCGCCGGCTACTACGACCGCTTCCTGCCGAAGCTTTCCGAGGGCTGCACCATCCTCGCCGCAGGCTTCGATTGCCAGCTCGTCGGCAGCCCGCTCCCACGTGACGTGACCGACTATCGCCTGCCTGAGATCTGGACGCCGAGCCAGCAGATCCGCACAAGAAAACCGTTTTGAACAGCAAAGCGCTGCCTGCCGCAGATTTTTTGCGACAGACAGCGCTTTTTAATCCAATCGGTTCAGCCGCTCGCCATCGCACCAAGCCTGAAGATTTTCCACAACGGTGTTCAAAAGCCGCGCACGGGTTTCGCGCGGACCCCAGGCGATGTGCGGGGTGAGGACGACGTTCTCGCGGCCAACGAGGGGATGGCTGAGGTTGAACGGCTCTTCGACCATGACATCGGTGGCGAAAGCGGCGACGGTGCCGTCGTCCATGGCTTTTACCAGCGCGTCTTCGTCGATGAGGGCGCCGCGGGCGGTGTTGATGAGGTAGACGCCGCGCTTCATTTTCGCGAAAGCGTCGGCATTGATGAGGTTGCGCGAATCGTCGTTGAGCGGCATGTGGAGGCTGACGACGTCGCTTTCGCGAAGCAGGGTGTCAAGATCGACGTATTCTGCCCAGCGCCGCCCTTCCTCGCGCTCGCTGCGCGAATAGCCGAGAGTGCGCATGCCGAAGGCCTGGGCCATGCGCGCGGCGTAGATGGCGATGGTGCCGTAGCCGACAAAGCCGATGGTCTTGCCGGCGAGCTCGGTCATTTCCATCTGCCAGAGACCGCGGTCGGGATTGATGATGCTGGACCACTCGCCGCGCAGGATGCGTTCGTGGTTGGCGCAGGTGCGGTTGGTGAGCTCCAACAGCAGCGCCATGGTGTGCTGCGCGACGGCAATGCCGCCGTAATCAGGCACATTTGTGATGGCGATGCCGCGCCGGCGCACGGCATCCATATCGATGTTGTCGTAGCCGGTGGCGAGGATGCCGATGTAGCGCACGCCTGGACAGGCGGCGAGCACCTCTTCTGTGATCTGCGTTTTGTTGACGAAGATCACCTCTGCATCGCCGATGCGGGCGACGACGTCCTCCTCCATGCTCGATGGATAAACGGTAAACGTGCCGAACGGAGCGAGCACCTGCCAGTCGAGATCACCGGGGTTCAGGGTGTAGCCGTCAAGAACCACCATCTTCATGCTCATCATCCTTTCTCCGGAAAAATCATCTCCCACCATGATACGCCACTTTCGCCGCTCCCGCAAGCAAAAATGCCCGCCCTCGCGCTTGAGGACGGGCATTTTGCATTCGTCACATATTCATGAGGCTGCTGCCGGTCATGAAGATACCTGCTGCACCGATGACGATGAGCACGCCGGCGGTGATCTTGGTCATCTTGGCGCGCTCCGGCACGACGTACTTGACGGTGTAGAGGATCAAGCAGCCGGCGATGACGGTCAGCACATAGGCGATGATGACGGTAACTGCGTTGGAGACGTCGCCGTTCAAGGAGTTTGGCGAGATGAAGAGCAGGATCATCGCCACGAGCAGGAGCCCGATGGACGCATAGTTGGCGCGGCGGGCGTTCTTATAGAGCTTGATCTCCTGCTTGGTCGGCTCCGGCACAGCGTTGGTCTTGGTGCCCTGTGGACCGTATTCCGGTCTTTTTTTCTTCCCGGTGCGGGATTTTTTTACTGCCATGCATTCTCCCCCTTTCTGTTGAGATGTTACATTAAACCACTTTTCTTCATGGAGCGTTCAAAGAATA
>ENA-OQCL01000240-OQCL01000240.1-human-gut-metagenome-genome-assembly--contig:-NODE-240-length-28886-cov-6.443618_pt1 | contig 28886 bp, 28 predicted proteins | sample MGYA00242502_ERZ504586 | MGnify/ENA primary metagenome ERZ504586 (study PRJEB26092, sample SAMD00036316) | human gut metagenome | host: Homo sapiens | study: EMG produced TPA metagenomics assembly of... | reverse complement strand
CGCTGACCCGCGCGATGGTCTGGACCATCATCGCCCGCATGAGCGGCGTTGACACCACCGGCGGCAACACCTGGTACGCCAAGGCCCAGGAGTGGGTCGTGGTGAACGGCATCTCCGACGGCGAGAACCCGACTGCGGCCATCACCCGCGAGGAATTCGTGACCATGCTGTGGCGTCTTGCCGGGGAGCCGATTTATACCGGCGACCTTAGCCGCGTGCCGGACGCCGGCAGCATAAGCACCTGGGCGCAGAACGCCATGCTCTGGTCGTATGCCACGGGCCTCACCGAGGGCGACGAGAACGGCGCTCTGACTCCGCTCGCCACCGCCACGCGCGCCCAGGCAGCGGCCATAATCATGCGCTTCTGCGAGAGCGTGAAATAAGCCGAATATAAAAACGCACCGGGGAGCATCCGCCTCCCCGGTGTCTTGCTTATATCAGCCCCGCCGCAAAGGGGAACCCAGCCAGCCGCAGGGCCAGCCGCGCCGCGTCCAGCAGCGCCGAGACGGGCTGTACGCTCGGACCCTCGGCCCCCGTCTCCGGCGGCACCGGCTCCACGCGCTCGCGCGTCTGCTCGTACTCGGCAAACGCGTCGCAGAGCTTGCCCATGAGTACGCCGGCCCCGCCCACGCCCCGCGTCAGCACGGTCATCAAAAACGGCTCCTCCGTATAAACTATGCCCGCAATGCAGACGTTCAATATGTCGTCGTAGTACTCGTAGCCGTATTTCTGCGCGACCTCCAGCCCGCACTCGCCGCTCTCAAGGTACTCCCCCGGCTGGGCCTTCTTGAGGTGCTCGATCGCCTCGCCGAAGGTGTCGGGGTCGTCCCAGAGCGTTTGCAGCATGCCTACCATCATCCGAGCGGAAAAGCCGCCGCAGGCGTAATACTCCGCGTCGCGCAGGCTGTCGTCCAGGCCCGTGTAGCCGAAGGCGATGTCCTTGAACTCGCGGTAGCTGCCTATCCAGTCGAGCATCGCCTGCGAGAGCTCGTTGTTCGAGTGCTCAAGGCTCTGCTCGTGGAAAAGGTCGAGCGGGATGCCGTAGACGGCCCCGTCCGGCTCCAGCTCGCCCGCGGCCTCCAGCTCGTAGAAATACATGTTGAGCGGCAGCTTGTAGAGGCTGGCCGTCTCAAAGAGCTTGTCGGCGTTGTACCAGTATTCCGTTCCGTCCGAGAGCGCGCGGAAGCCTAGGGCGAAATTCCGTTCGCTCAGGTCATACTCCTCGAAGAGCGCGCCCACCGCCGCGTCCAGCGCGTCCGCAGCCCCGTCCGCGAGCGCGGGGGAACAAAGCAGCAGCGCGGCCAAAAGAAGGGACGCGAGCAGCCTCAGCCGCCCGCGTCCCGGCCTTTTACGGCTCATTTTTCTATGTAGACCTTTTCCCGGGTGATCTCGGCGAGCGTGTGAGCGCCGCACATGGTCATGGTGTCCACGAGCTCGGCCTTCAGCTTGGCGAAGAGCAGCTTCGCGCCCTCGGCCTCGCCGCCGTAGACCGCCGGGACAAAGGGACGGCCGATGAGCACCGCGTCCGCGCCAAGGGCGAGGGCTTTGAACACGTCCACGCCGGTGCGGATGCCGCCGTCCACGAAGATGACGCACTTGCCGCCGACGGCCGCGGCGATGTCCGGCAGGACGTCCGCAGTTGCGCGGGTCTGGCCGAGCACGCGCCCGCCGTGGTTCGAGACGACGATGCCCGCAGCCCCGGCCTCGACGGCCTTCTCAGCGCCTGCGACGGTCATGATACCCTTGATGATGAAGGGCATCTTGGCATAATCGATGACGGCTTTGAGGTCGGACACGGGCTTGGAGCCGGCGTTCGGGTTCATGGCCTTGAGAAAGGGCAGGCCCGCGCCGTCGATGTCCATCGCGGCGGCGAAGATTCCCAGCTCGTTGAGCACGTCGAGCTTCTCAAACACGGCCTCGTTGTTCCAGGGCTTGATGGTGGGGATGCCGACGCCGCCGACCTTGGCCATGGCCGCGGCGGAGCGCTTCATGATCTCGGGGTCCACGCCGTCGCCGGTGAAGGAGGCGGAGCCGCACTCCACGGCGGTGGGGATGAGGATGTCGTTGTAGGCAAAGTCGTCGTAGGCGTCGCTGTAGTGCATGGGCAGGGCGCCGATGGGGGCGGTGAAGACGGGAAGGGCGAACTCGCGGCCGAAGAGCTTGAAGCTCGTGTCCGGGGCGGCGTTGGAGCAGATGGTGTCCATGTTCACGAAGACCTTCTGCCAGGCGTCATAGTTGCGGGCGGCGCCGTTGCCGGGACCCTTGGAGCCGGGGCCGGGCATGGAATTGCCGCAGGCCTTGCCGTTGCAGACGGGACATGCCTTGCAGTAGGGGCCGATGTTTCCGCGCGCCTTTTCGAGAACTTCCTTGTAATCCATGACATTTCCTCCAATTATATATAATTGTGCCATTTGTGAACATTAAAAACCCGAAAGCTGTTTTTGTCAATCCAAACCCGTGCCGTCGAAGGCGGGGATCATGTCCTCGCCGGAGGCGTCGGGCTCCTGCCAGTAGCCGTCCTCAATGCCGCGCGCGAGCAGGTAGTCGTACATTTCCTGCGCCTCGGCCGCGGTAACGGGGCGGCCGAGCTCCGGGAAGCGCTCCGCCACGCCGGGCATGGGCGTGTACTGCGCCATGAGCGAAAAGAGCACGCCGCCCATGGGGAAGTGCTCGGCCATCCAGTCGATGACCCCGCGCGTGTTCTGGGGCTGCCCGGGCAGGATGAGATGCCGTATGAGCACGCCGGAGCGGAGGACGTCATCCTCGTCCATCCGGTACACTCCCACCTGACGGAACATTTCCAGAATGGCCGCCGAGGCGACCTCCGGGTAGTCCGGCGCGTCCGAGTAGCGCGCGGCGGGGGAGGGGAGGGAGTATTTGAAGTCAGGCATGTAGATCTGCACGAGGCCTTCGAGCATTTTGAGCGTCTCGACGCTCTCGTAGCCGGAGCTGTTCCAGACCACAGGCACGCCCAGCTGGAGGCCGGAGAGCGCCTCGGCAATAGGGCGGACGAAGTGCGAGGCGGTGACGAGGCTTATGTTATGTACGCCCGTGTCGCGCAGCCGGAGCATTACCTCCCGCAGCTTCGGCACGGTGAGCTCCACCCCGCCGCCCCGGGCGATCTCGTGGTTCTGGCAGTAGACGCAGCCGAGGGAGCAGCCGGTGAAGAAGATGGTGCCGCTGCCGCGCGTGCCGCTTATGCAGGGCTCCTCGCCGTAGTGCGCCGCCGCCCTCGCGGCGCGGGGGAGATATGGCGAGCGGCAGCGGCCCAGGGCGCCGTTTTCACGCTCGGCGCCGCAGGCCCTCGGGCAGTCTGTGCAGCCGCTCAAAACTCCAGCGCCTCCCTCGTGTGGCCGTAGGGCTCGCGCGGGACGCTCATGGGCTTCATGCGCCCGCTCTCCGCGCCCTTGAGGGCGAGCTTCAGCATCTTTTTAAGCGTGTACTTGCTCTCGCCTGCAAAGCGCTCCGCGCGGTCGTAGCTCACCGTCTCGCAGGGCAGGCCGAGCCGGGTGATGAGCCCGCGCAGGAAGAGGTCGTCCCCGTGGTAGAGGGCAAGCCTGTCCAGGGCCTCGGGGTCCATGAGGCGGAAGTCCGCGTGGTCGTAGATGAGGTCGGAGCCGAAGAAGCGCATGAGCCGGTAATAGGTCCGGGCAGTGAAGCGCTTCATGAAGGTGTCCGTCTGGCGGCTGGCACGAACGCCGCAGACTATGTGCGCGCCCTCGCGCCGCTTTTCAGCCATGGCGTCGATGGCGTCCACGTCGTCCTGCAGGTCGGCGTCTATAGAGATGGAGACGGCGCGCTCCGCGCGGGCGGCCATGAGGCCCTCGGTGAGCGCTGTCTGGTGCCCGCGGTTGCGGTCGAGCGAGATGCCGGTAAAGACAGAGGGGTAGGCCTCGTGCGCCTTTTTTATCATTTCCCAGGTCGCGTCCGCGGAGCCGTCGTCCACGAAGAGGACGCGGCTGTCAGGCGACGCGATGCCCCGTTCCTCAAGAGAGCTGAGCTTTTCGCCCAGGCGCTTCATCGTCTCGGGCAGCACGGCCTCTTCGTTATAGCAGGGCACTACAATAAAGTATTTCTCCATAAAGTCCTCCGAAACAGGCCGTGTCCCGAACGGAACGGCCGTTTTTGCAGCTTCATTATAAGCCATTTTCGGCTCGGATTCAATATCGCACACTTTATATGACGGATTTTACAAAAAATTAAATAAAAAATATTGTTTTACGGCATTATTGGTATTGTAAAATCATTGGCAAGGTAGTAAAATGTCTCTGGCCCAAAATTATGGGTAATGATACAAACGTATGTAACAAGCTGGAGGCGCGGCCGGATGGTCGATATAGTGCTCGTAGAACCCGAGATACCCAACAACACCGGCGCGATAGCGCGGACCTGTGCCTGCACGGGGGCGAGGCTCCATCTGGTAAAGCCCCTGGGCTTCGACATCTCCGACAGCGCGGTGAAGCGCGCGGGCCTGGACTACTGGTACCTGGTGGACATCCGGGTATATGACAACCTGGACGAGTATTTCCGCCTGAACGGCGACGCGAACCTCTGGCTTACCACGACAAAGGCCCCCAGGAGCTATGTCGAGTGCGACTGGCGGGGCGACGTGACCCTCATGTTCGGGAAGGAGACCGCGGGCCTGCCCGAATGGCTTCGGGAGAAATACCGCGACCGCTGCATCCGCATCCCCATGATATCCGAGGCGAGGAGCCTCAACCTCTCAAACGCCGCTGCGATCCTGACATACGAGGCGCTCAGGCAGCAGGGCTTCAAGGGCTTGAAAGACTACGGTAATATGAAACAGGAGGAATTAGCATGAACTACAACAAGAAAACTGTTCGCGACTTCGACCCCCACGGCAAGAAGGTGCTCCTGCGCTGTGATTTTAACGTCCCCCAGAACAAGGAGACGGGCGAGATAACCAGCGATAAGCGCATAGTCGCTGCCCTCCCCACTATAAAGTATCTGCTTGAGAACGGCGCCGCCGTCATCGCCTGCTCCCACCTGGGCAAGCCCAAGGGCGAGTGGAAGGAGAGCCTGACCCTGGCCCCCGTGGCCAAGAGGCTGTCCGAGCTTTTGGGCATGGACGTCATCTTCGCGAAGGACATCATCGGCGAGGACGCCAAGGCCAAGGCCGCCGCTCTCCAGCCGGGCCAGCTGCTGCTGCTTGAGAACCTCCGCTTCGACAAGCGCGAGGAGAAGAACGGCGCCGACTTCGCCGAGGAGCTTGCGAAGATGGCCGACGTGTACGTGTCCGACGCTTTCGGCACCGTCCACCGCGCCCACGCCTCCACCGCCGGCGTCGCCGCCTTCCTGCCCGCTTATGCCGGCTTCCTGGTCGAGAAGGAGATCTCCGTCATGGGCAAGGCCCTCAGCGACCCTGCTCGTCCCTTCGTCGCCATCCTGGGCGGCGCCAAGGTCAGCGACAAGATTGGCGTCATCAACAACCTCCTTGAGAAGGCCGACACTATCATCGTCGGCGGCGGCATGGCCTACACCTTCAAGATGGCCCAGGGCCACACCATAGGCAAGAGCCTGCTCGAGGCCGACAGGGTCGAGTACGCGAAGGAAATGATGGACAAGGCCGCGGCCAAGGGCGTGAAGCTCCTGCTGCCCGTGGACAGCATCTGCGCTGCCGAGTTCGCGAAGGATGCCGCCCCCGTCGAGGCGGGCGAGGACATCCCCGAGGACCTCATGGGCATGGACATCGGCCCCAAGACCGTCGAGCTCTACTGCGAGGCCGTGAAGGGCGCGGGCACCATCGTGTGGAACGGGCCCATGGGCGTGTTTGAGTTCCCGGCTTTCGCGAACGGCACCTGGAAGATGGCCGAGGCCGTCGCCAACTCCGGCGCGGTGACCATCATCGGCGGCGGCGACAGCGCCTCCGCTGTGGAGAAGAGCGGCCAGGCCGCCAAGATCACCCACATCAGCACCGGCGGCGGCGCTTCCCTCGAGTTCCTTGAGGGTCTGGAGCTGCCCGGCGTCGCCTGCCTGCTTGACAAATAAGGAGCGATCACGATGAACAGAAAATACCGCAAGACCGTTATAGCCGGCAACTGGAAGATGAACAAGCTGGCCTCCGAGGCCAAGCCCTTTGTTGAGGAACTGCGCGCGGCTATGCCCAAGACCAAGACCTGCGAGAGCGTGCTCTGCGTGCCTTTCCCGATAATCCCCGCCATGGCCAAGGTCATGCGCGACAGCCGCCTCGCCTTCGGCGCGCAGGATGTCTCCGCGCACGAATCCGGCGCCTATACCGGCGAAGTCAGCGCCGCCATGCTGGCTGACCTGGGTGTCAAGTACTGCATCGTCGGCCACAGCGAGCGCCGCGAGTACCACGCCGAGAGCGATTCTCTCGTGAACACCAAGGCCAAGGCACTGCTCGCCGCGGGCATCACGCCCATCATCTGCGTGGGCGAGAGCCTGGAGCAGCGCGAGCGTGAGCTCACCATGGAATACGTCGCCTACCAGGTCAAGGCGGCCCTCGCCGGCATGGACGCCCGTGAGGTCAAGAAGTGCGTCATAGCCTACGAGCCCATCTGGGCCATCGGCACCGGCCGCACCGCCACCGCCGACCAGGCTGAGGAGGTCTGCCGCGAGATCCGCACCGTTATCCGCGGCATGTTCGACGCCCGGACTGCGCGCGCCGTCAGCATCCTCTACGGCGGCAGCATGAACGCCAAGAACTGCGACGAGCTGCTGGCCCAGCCGGATATCGACGGCGGCCTCATCGGCGGCGCTTCGCTCAAGCCCCAGGACTTTGCCCGCATCATCGCCGGCACCGCCGCGGAGTGAGCCATGGAGAATGTAAGACCCACCGCTCTCATCATCCTGGACGGCTACGGCATCGGCAACCCCGGCCCGGACAACGCCATATACACCGCGAACACGCCCGTGATGGACAAGCTGCTGGCCAACTGCCCGCATACTCAGCTCTCGGCCTCCGGCCTCGACGTCGGCCTGCCCGAGGGGCAGATGGGCAACTCCGAGGTCGGCCACACCAACATAGGCGCCGGCCGCGTGGTGTACCAGGACCTGCCTCGCATCACCAATGCCGTGAAGGACGGCAGCTTCTTTGAGAACCCCGCCTACGTCAAGGCGATGGACGACGCGCTTGCCAAGGGCGGCGCGCTGCACGTGCTCGGCCTGCTGTCCGACGGCGGCGTCCACAGCCATATCACGCATATTTTCGCCATCCTGGAGATGGCCAAGCGCCGCGGCCTGCCGCGCGTGTACGTCCACTGCTTCCTGGACGGGCGCGACGTCGGCCCCAAGACCGGCGCGGGCTACGTCGCCCAGCTCCAGGCCGAGTGCGAGAAGCTCGGCAACTGCAAGATAGCCACCATCCAGGGCCGCTTCTGGGGCATGGACCGCGACAAGCGCTGGGAGCGCCTGCAGAAGGGCTATGACGCCATCGTCCGCGGCATCGGCGCGGGCTGCAAGGGCCCGGTCGAGGCCGTCGAGGCCAGCTACGCTGCCGACATCACCGACGAGTTCGTCGAGCCCGTCGTCTGCTGCAAGGACGGCATGATCCGCTCCGGCGACAGCGTCATCTTCATGAACTTCCGCCCCGACAGGGCGCGCGAGATGACCTGGGCGCTCACCGGGAACCTCCCGGCCGACACGCCGATGAGCTGCGAGGAGCTGGAGCTCTCCTACGTCTGCACCGCGCAGTACGACGCGGCGCTCACCCTGCCCATCGCCTTCCCGCCCGAGCACCTGGACGGCACGATAGGCGAGTACGTCTCCGGCCTCGGCATAAAGCAGTTCCGCGTGGCCGAGACGGAGAAATACGCGCACGTCACCTTCTTCCTGAATGGCGGCGTGGAGAAGCAGTACGAGGGCGAGGAGCGCGTGCTCGTACCCTCCCCGAAGGAGTACCCGACCTACGACCTCATCCCGCAGATGAGCGCCGTGGAGGTCAAGGATAAGCTCGTCGCCCGCATGGACGAGGGCGGCTGCGGCCTGTATGTGTGCAATTTCGCCAACTGCGATATGGTCGGCCACACGGGCGTGACCGAGGCGGCGATAACTGCCGTCGAGACCGTGGACAAGTGCCTGGGCGAGGTGATCCAGGCGGCCAAGCGCAACGGCATCTGCGTCGCAGTCACCGCCGACCACGGCAACGCGGACAGAATGGTCGAGCCTAACGGCAGCCCCAACACCGCGCACACGACGAATCCCGTGCCCTTCGTCATCGTCGGCACCGGCGAGCTCAAGCTCCGCACCGGCGGCCGTCTTGCGGACATCGCGCCCACGCTGCTGGAGCTCATGTGCCTGCCCGCGCCGAAGGAAATGACCGGCGTATCCCTCATTGAAAAGTGATTTCAATAAAACATTTTGAAGGAGAATTACAATGAAAGAGTACTTCGAGATCGTTGACGTCACCGCGCGCGAGATACTGGACTCCCGCGGCAATCCGACCGTTGAGGTCGAGGTCACCCTGGACGACGGTACCGTCGGCCGCGCTGCTGTTCCCTCCGGCGCCTCCACCGGCGTCTACGAGGCCTGCGAGCTGCGCGACGGCGACAAGAGCCGTTACCTGGGCAAGGGCGTCAGCAAGGCCGTTGAGAACGTCAACACCGAGATAGCCGAGGCCATGCTGGGCCTGAACGTCCTCGACCAGACCTCCATCGACAAGCTGCTCATAGAGCTGGACGGCACCCCGAACAAGACTCGCCTGGGTGCGAACGCCATCCTGGGCGTGTCCCTGGCCTGCGCCCGCGCCGCTGCCACCGCGCTGAACCTGCCCCTGTACAACTACCTGGGCGGCGTGAACGCCAAGACCCTGCCCGTGCCGATGATGAACATCCTCAACGGCGGCGCCCACGCGACGAACAACGTCGATATCCAGGAGTTCATGATCATGCCTGTCGGCGCGACCAGCTGGAAGGAAGCCCTGCGCATGTGCGCCGAGGTGTTCCACACCCTGAAGAGCGTGCTGAAGGAGAACGGCACTCCCGCCGCCGGCGTGGGCGACGAGGGCGGCTACGCCCCCAACCTGAAGCGTGACGAGGACGCCTTCAAGTGCATCGTCGCGGCCATCGAGAAGGCCGGCTACAAGCCGGGCGAGGACTTCATGCTCGCCATCGACGCGGCTGTTTCGGATTGGTACAACCACGAGGACGGCACCTACACCCTGCCGAAGGCGAAGAAGACCATGACCCGCCAGCAGATGGTCAACATGTGGAAGAAGTTTGCGGACACCTACCCCATCATCTCCATGGAGGACTGCATGGGCGAGGACGACTGGGAAGGCTGGGGCATGCTGACCAAGGCCCTGGGCGACCGCATCCAGCTCGTGGGCGACGACCTGTTCGTCACGAACGTCGAGCGCGTGAAGAAGGGCCTGGAGCTGCACGTTGCCAACGCCGTGCTCATCAAGGTCAACCAGATCGGCACCCTGACCGAGACCCTGGACACCATCCAGCTTGCCAACCGCGCGGGCTACACCACCGTCGTCAGCCACCGCTCCGGCGAGACCGAGGACACCACCATCGCGGACCTCGTCGTGGGCCTGAACGCGGGCCAGATCAAGACCGGCGCCCCGAGCCGCACCGACCGCGTCTGCAAGTACAACCAGCTGCTGCGCATCGAGGAGGAGCTCTTCGACGTCGCCCAGTACGCCGGCAAGGACGCTTTCTTCAACCTCAAGAAATAAGCTGAATATGGCACCAGCGCCCCTGCTTCACGGCGGGGGCGCTTTTTACGGCAACAGGAATACAGAAGAACATAAGCTGGACTTTGCGCAAAGGGATAAGTTTTTGTATAAGAGCCCGCAGCCCTGTCAATAATAGCCTCCGAAGACACCATTTGCTTCAGGAGGTTATAAGATGGAAGACAAGAAAAACGACTCCGGCCAGAGCAAGCTGGAGGGATTTTTCGCCGGAAAGGGCTTCTACATAGTCCTTTTCCTGTGCATCGCCGTCATAGGAGTGTCGGCGTGGACGCTGCTGTCGTCCGGGAAAAGTGCTGTGCAGAATGTCTCGCTCGACGATATAGAGCTGTCGCAGCCCGTGGTCGCGACCCCCGCGCCTACGGAGGCGGCGGAAACGGTGTGGGAGATACCGGAGGACGCTGTGGAGGTCGTGGCCGAGCCTGAGCAGCCCGAAGTTCAGGCGGAGGCCCCGGCACAGCAGGAGCAGCCGGAGCCCGTCACGGAGCCCCAGGAGGCCGACACGGCCCCTGCCTCCTACGTCTGGCCCGTCTACGGCCAGATCGAAAAACCCTACGCCATGACGGAGCTGGTCTACGACCGCACGATGGCCGACTGGCGCACGCATGACGGCATCGACATCGAGGCCACGCTGGGCGGCCAGGTGCTCGCCGCGGCCGACGGCACGGTGAGCGACATCTACGCGGACGACCTGCTCGGGACCACCGTGGTCATCTCCCACGGCGGCGGCATCGAGAGCGTGTATTCAAACCTCGCGGAGCTGCCCACCGTCACCGTGGGCCAGAGCGTGGCCCAGGGCGACACCATCGGCTCCGTAGGTACGACGGCCCTTGCCGAGGCGGGGGAGGTCTACCACCTCCACTTCGCCATGCGCGCCGACGGGCAGAGCGTTGACCCCGCGGAATATTTGCCGAAATTCTGAGAAAAAAGCTATTGACAATTTCGCAAGCATGAGTTAAAATAACGCTTGCTTGCGAAACGGACGATTAGCTCAGCTGGTATGAGCATCCGCTTGACGTGCGGAGGGTCACAGGTTCGAGTCCTGTATCGTCCACCAGCTAAGGCCCCGATATCCATATCGGGGCCTTTTTTAGATTTTGCGCCAGGGGGATCGAGCGTGAGCGAAAACAGCGGCGGCGGAGCCGAAATAGCCATAGAAGCGCTGCTCGCGGCGGCGGAGTGCTTTCTCGACAGTGGAGAAGACAGCCGCGCTGTGGAGCAATACAGGTTCATCCTGCGCCTGGAGCCGAACGCGACTGCGCTCTACAATCTCGGCAGTCTCTGCGCGCAGGGACGAGGCACGCCCCGGGACTTCTGCGAGGCGGCGTATTACTTCCGCCGGGCTGCGGAGGCCGGGGACGAGCGGGCCGCAAAGCTGGTGCTCAAATGCGAGCTGGACTATATCCGCGAGGGCCTGGATAGCCGGAGCGCAGGCGAGCTGTACGAGAGGATGAAGGCTTTTTCCGCGCTGGCCTACCCGGGAGATGCGCCCGATGCCCGCGCGGCTCGGGAGCTGTCGCAGCTTGGCCAGCACCACTATAACCGCCGCGACTACGCCGCGGCGCTGAAGCTGCTGCGCGCCGCCGCCGAGTTCGGGTGCGACGGGGAAGCCCAGAACTGCCTGGGCCTCATCTACAACGCCGGGGCCGGGGTAAGGCGCAGCGACCTCGTCTCGCTCTACTGGTTCGACCGCGCGGCGGACAGCGGCGTGCAGGCGGCGCGCCGGGACAGGGACGGTATCCTGAACGCCTACCGCGCCACGCTCAGCCCGGAGGAGTTCACGGACTACATGCAGCGTGTGGCGCGCTGGTGCGAAAACGGCGGCCCTGAGGTGCCGAGGACGCCGCAGAAAGCCGCATTTTGGCGGCGCATAGCCGCGTCGAAATAGAGGAAGAAAAGGAGCCGGCTGCTCGTGCAGCCGGCTTTTTCATATCATATGGGGAGTATCTTCGCGCTTATCCTGTCATCAGCGCCTATCTCGATGAGTGCGAAGCTCGGCTGCGGGCCGAGGCCGGAGGTGCCTGGGTTCACAACGGTCATGCCGCCGTAATAGTCGATACGCGCGATGTGCGTGTGGCCGTAGAGCACGAGCCCAGCGCCGGAAAAGTGCGCCGCATTCAGGAGGCTGTCCAGGCCGTACTTCACCGAGTGGCGGTGCCCGTGCGTTGCAAAGACCGTGACGAGCCCGGCCATGAAGGTATCCGTGTCCGGCTCGCGGCGGGCGAAGTCGCAGTTGCCGGGGACGGCGTGCAGCGGGAGCTCAGGGAACTCGCGTGCGAGCTCTGCGCTGTCGCGCAGGTTGTCGCCCAGGTGTACCAGTACGTCGGGTCTCATGCGCCGGACGGCGGAGAGCATGCCGGCGGTGTTCCCATGGGTGTCCGAGAAGACGGCGAGGATCATGTTTATGCACCTCACGGAGAAATTTGAATATAATGCTTCAGAAGGGGTGAAAGGCATGGACATCGAAAAAATCACCGGCGAGCTCGAAAAGAGCGGCAAGGCCGACAAACTCCGCGAGCTGGCCGATTCCGAAGACTGCCGCGCCCTCGGCGCTATGCTCGACGCCGCGGCGGTGGCCAAGGCCGTGGCCAAGGGCGACGGCGAGGCCATAAACGGCATCCTGCGCCAGGTGCTTTCCACCGAGGAGGGCCGGAGAGTTGCGCAGAAGATAAACGAAGCCATGAAATAACAGGAGGTGACCCGCCTTGGACGACTTCGGGGATAAGCTGAACGCCATACTTAACGACCCCGCCGCGCTTTCCCGCATAGGCGAGCTGGCAAAGTCCGTCATGGGCGGGGAGGCCGAGCGTGGGGAGCCCGAGCCGGAGCTCGACCCCGGGCTCATAAGCCGTGTCATGGGCCTTTTGAAGCGCAACGGCGTAAAAAGCGAGGAGCGTGCGCTGCTGGAGGCGATGAAGCCCTTCCTTTCCGAGCGGCGGCGCGAGAAAATGGATAAGGCGATGAAGCTGGCCCGGCTGGCAGGCCTTGCGGGCATTGCCGCCGCGGAGTTTGGCCTGGGCGAGAAGGAGGAGGGCGATGTATAACCGCTATGACGGCAACACGGGCCGCTATGTGCGCATGCCCGAGCCGGAAAGACCGGAGCCAAGCGCGCTGCGCCGTCCGCCGCCCGCCCAGCGCCCGCGCGAGGAGCCGCGCAGGAACGAGGCAGGGCCGCCTCCCGCAAGGAGAGACGGCCCTTATGCGCCGCGCGGACGCGCCCCTGAGCCCGCGCGGGAACCCGGCGGCCTGCTGCCTCGCGGGATTACGGACGCCCTGAGCGGCCTGCTGCGGGGCGGCCTTGAGACGGAAGACCTGCTGCTCATGCTCATCCTCTACCTCATGTACCGCGAGAGCGGGGACAAGGAGCTCCTCATCGTCCTCGGCGCTATGCTGCTGCTCTGAGGCTCATTCCTCCTCCGGCGCGGGGGAGATGGGGACGCCCGGCAGGGCAAACATGTCCTCGCTTGGGGCGCTCAGCTCCGGGGCGGAGGAGGTCATCTGATAAACAAGCTCCTCCCCGTCGTACACGCGCGCGCCCATGAGCAGGCCGGTGGAGACGGAGATATATACGCAGCTCGTATAACCAAAATCGCCGGAGACGTACTCTACATAGATGCAGGATTCGCCGCCGAACTGCTCATAGCTCGCGCTGGAGATGGAGGAGACGGGCAGCTCCAGCAGCTCGTCATAGCTGATGCAGCGCAGCCATTCATCCACCCCGGCGTCATCCAGCTTGTCGGAGCTGAATACCTCCTCGGAGTAGTCGTACCAGATGTAGAGCGTCCCGTCCGAAATGAGGATGTTGCGGACAACGCCGTCCTTTTCCACGCGGATCCTGCTCCTGTCGTGGTCCACCCAAACGGCCAGCTCGGTGCTGCTGTTGCCGCCGGGCCAGAAGTCCTCGACGGTGACCGTCCTGGAATAGCTGTCGGCACAGGTGAGCATGGAGACTACGGCCTGGACGGTGTCCGGCGTGAGGCTGACGGTGTCCTGTTCGCTGCCGCCAGGGCCAGCGGAGCTGTCCGTCGGCTCGGCGGTGGGCAGCTCGACGGGTACGGTGTCAACATTGTGCTCCATGCCGAACAGGGCATAGATGATGACGGCCGCCGTCAGCGCCAGCAGCAGTATTATGATGAACTTGGACCTTTTGCTCATTGGGCAGTGAACTCCTCCGGCCTCCGGTCGGATAGCCCGAAGGCGTAGCATATGGCGTCCGCTATCCTCGGACAGGCCCTGCCGTCGCCGTAGGGATTCACGGCGTGGGCCATCCTGTCATAGGCCGCCTTGTCGGTCAGCAGTTCTGCGGCGAGGGCCTCGATGCGCTCGCGCTCCGTACCGGCGAGGACCACCGTTCCGGCGTCCACGGCCTCGGGCCGCTCCGTCTCGCGGCGCAGCACCAGGACAGGCTTGCCCAGGGCAGGGGCCTCCTCCTGGAGACCGCCCGAGTCCGTCATGACCATGTAGCTCTTGGCCATGAGCCTGTGCATGTCCACGGCCTCCAGCGGCTCTATAAGCCGCAGGTTGGGCAGGCCGGAGAGCAGCTCGCCCGCCGCCTCGCGCACAACCGGGCTCAGGTGGACGGGGTAGACGAATATGACGTCCGGGAAGCGCAGCGCCGTGTTCCGCACGGCCTCAAAAATGTTGCGCATGGGCTTCCCATAGTTTCGCGCCGGTGACAGGTGAGCGTCACGACGCGGTGGTTTACATAATCTATATCCGCCAGCTCGGGGCTGGTGAAGCCCTCGCCGGAGGCGGTGTAGCGGAGCGCGTCTATGACGGTGTTGCCCGTTATCCAGACGCTGCCCTCGACGCCCTCGCGCCGGAGGTTTTCGGCGTTGCGGGCCGTGGGGGCGAAGTGGAAGGAGGCGATCTGGCCGGTCAGGCGGCGGTTCATCTCCTCGGGCCAGGGGCTCCAGCGGTCGAAGGTGCGCAGGCCGGCCTCGACGTGGCCGACGGGTATGCGCACGTAGAAGGCGGCGAGGGAAGCGGCGAAGGTGGTGGTCGTGTCCCCGTGGACGAGGACGAGCCCGGGCTTTTCCGCCTCGAACACCGGGCCGAGGCCCTGGAGCACCCGGGAGGTGATGTCTGCGAGGCTCTGGCCGCTCTTCATGATGTTGAGGTCGTGCTCCGGCGTGATGCCGAACTCGCGCAGGACGCTGTCCAGCATCTCGCGGTGCTGGGCGGTTACGCAGACCACGCTCTCAAGCTGGGGCCTGCGCTCAAGCTCCAGGACGAGGGGGGCCATTTTGATGGCCTCGGGCCTCGTGCCGAAGACGGACATGACTTTAAGCCTTGACATCCTTGTCCTCCAGAGGTTCACAGGTTGTGGGGTCTACGGGCGGGTGGTACTTGTGGCCGCGCAGCGTGCGCTGGATAAAGATGCCGACGGCTACGGCGGATGCCGCGGCTATGATGACGAGGTAGAGCCGGACGGAGCCGCTGGTGGCCAGCACGACGGCGCACAGGCCGAGTATTGCGGAGATGGAGTAGAGGATGGCCACGGCCTGCTTCTGGGAAAGGCCCATGTCGATGAGCCGGTGATGCAGGTGGCCGCGGTCAGGGTGCATGGGGCTCTGCCCGTGGATGAGCCTGCGGAAGAAGGCGCAGGTCGTGTCAAAAAGGGGCAGGGCCAGGGCCAGGATCGGCACGATGAAGGTGACGATGGCGTAGAACTTGAACATGCCGACGACGGACACCGTCGAGAGCACATAGCCCAAAAGCAGCGCGCCGGTGTCGCCCATGAAGATCTTCGCCGGGTTGAGGTTGTAGGGCATGAAGCCCACGCAGGCGCCCATGAGCGCCGCGAGTATGACGGCCACATTGCCCTCAGCCACCAGCAGGGCCACGACGAACATCGTGACCGAGGAGATGGTGGAGACGCCGACGGCAAGCCCGTCCAGCCCGTCGATGAGGTTCACGGAGTTCGTGATGCCGACTATCCAGAGCACGGTGACGGGAACGGCGAGCACGCCGAGGATGAGGGCCTCGTTTTCGCTGAAGATGTTGGGGTTCATGAGGACCTCGATGACGACGCCGTGGGCGACGGCCACGACGGCGGCGACGATTTGGACGATGAGCTTCACCCAGGCCCGCAGCGAGATGATGTCGTCAATGGCGCCGCAGGCGACGATGAGGACGGCCCCGAGCAGGATGCCGCGCACCTGGCGGGTGATGTCTGCAAAGAGGACGACGCTGAGGATGAAGCCGAGGAAAATGGCAAGACCGCCCATGCGGGGGATGGGGTGGTCGTGGACGCGGCGCGCGTCCTTCGGCACGTCTATCGCGCCGACCTTCTGGGCGAAGGTCTTGACGATGGGCGTGGAGGCGAAGCTGACAGCGAAACCGACGGCTATGGCGAGAAGCGCGCGAAGCCACAGCTCTGTGTTGAGGAACATAGCTCACACTCCCGAATACCGCCGCGCCGGGAGCTTCTCCGGCGCGGCGGAAGCAGATTGCTGAAATTGTGTCGCGCCGCTTCAGCGCGCGATGAAGCCCAGCTTCTTGTAGACCTTGCGGAGGGTCTTGCCCGAGGCTGCGGCGGCCTTTTCCGCGCCCATGCGGTATACGCTCTCAAGGTAGGCCTTGTCCGCGAGCATGCGGGTGGCCTCCTCACGGATGGGCCGCAGCTGTTCCACAACGGCCTCGCCAACGGCGGTCTTGAAAGCGCCGTAGCCCTTGCCGAGAAAGTCCTTTTCGATCTCGTCGAAGGACTTGCCCGTGGCGCAGGAATAGATCTGCATGAGGTTCGCAACGCCCGGTTTCTCAGCGGGGTCGAAGCGGACGCAGTTTTCGGAGGTGTCCGAATCCGTCACGGCCCTCTTGAACTTGCGCATGATGTCCTCGGGCTTTTCCATGAGGTGGACGCAGCCGTTGGGGTCCTTGTCGGACTTGGACATCTTGCTGGTGGGGTCGGTGAGGCTCATGATGCGCGCGCCGACACGCGGGATGTAGGCCTGGGGCACGGTGAAAACGTCGCCGTAGATGTTGTTGAAACGGATGGCCACGTCCCGGCAGAGCTCGACGTGCTGCTTCTGGTCGTCCCCGACGGGGACGAAGTCCGCCTGATAGAGCAGGATATCCGCCGCCATGAGGGCGGGGTAGGTGAACAGGCCGCCGTTTATATTGTCTGCGTGCTTGGCGCTTTTGTCCTTGAACTGGGTCATGCGGGAAAGCTCACCGAACATGGTGAAGCAGTTGAGCACCCAGCCGAGCTCCGCGTGCGCGGGCACGTGGCTCTGGATAAAGAGCGTGACCTTGTGCGGGTCCAGGCCGCAGGCGATGTACTGCGCGAGCTGCTCCAGCGTGCGGCGGCGCAGGTCGGCAGGCACCTGGCGCACGGTTATGGCGTGCATGTCCACGATGCAGTAATAGGCGTTGTAGTCGTCGATCATGTCCACCCAGTTCCGGATGGCGCCCATGTAGGAGCCGAGCGTCAAATCACCGGAGGGTTGGATGCCGGAGAACATGGTTTTTCTTTCATCCATCGAAAAAGACCTCTAATCCTTACAGTGTGGAGCGCGCGAGGGGCGCGCCTTGCTTATTTTTTGAGTCCGCAGTCCGCGGCGAGCTTGGCAAAGGCGGCCATGCTGCGCTTAATCATGTCGCCGCTGACGCAGTAGGCGAGCCTGACGTAGCCTTCGCAGCCGAAGGAGGCGCCGGGGACGAGCAGGAGGTTGTACTTCTTGGCGAGGGCCACGAACTCCGGCTCAGGCACCGGGGTCTTGACCCAGAGGTAGAAGGCGCCGGCGGGGTACTCACATTCGTAGCCCAGCTCGTGCAGGCCGTTGTAGAGCAGCTTGCGGTTGGCGTCATAGGCGGCGATGTCGGTGGAGGCGTCGAGGCACCTTGCGACAGCCAGCTGCATGAGGCTGGGCGCGTTGACGAAGCCGAGCATGCGGTTGGCGACGACGGCGGCGTCGATTATGAGCTGCGCGTCCACGATGTCGGAGGGGATGACGAGATAGCCGATGCGCTCGCCCGGCAGGGAGAGGCTCTTCGACCAGGAGTAGCCGACGATGGTGTTCTTGCAGCAGTCGGGCAGCCAGGGGACCTCGGCCCCGTCGTAAGCGAGCTCACGGTAGGGCTCGTCCGCGATGACGTAGATGACCGTGCCGAATTCCTTGCCCTTCTCCTCCAGCAGGGCGCCGAGCTTCTTGAGCATCTCCGCAGAGTAGATGACGCCGGTGGGGTTGTTGGGGTTGTTCAGGATGATGGCCTTGGTCTTGGGCGTGACGGCGGCGGCAATGGCGTCTATGTCGGGCATGAAGCCGTTTTCCGCCGCGGCGGGGACGACGACGACCTTGGCGTCGGCGTTGCCGATGTAATTGTTGTACTCGAAAAAGTAGGGGGAGATGACGATGACCTCGTCCCCCGGGTTGCAGAGCACGCGGAGGATGACGTTCAGGCCGCCGGCGGCGCCGACGGTCATTATGATGTTGTTTTCGTTGTAATCGGTGCCGAAGCGGCGGTTCAGGGAATCAGCCACGGCCTTGCGGACGGCGGGGAAGCCGGCGTTGGCGGGGTAGCCGTGTACAGTCATGGGGTCGTCGTTCGTGATGATGTCAACGATGGCGTCTTTCACCGCGTCGGGGGGAGCAAAATAGGGGTTGCCTATGGAAAAGTCAAAGACGTTTTCGGGGCCGAACTCATCGGCGAGACGCTTGCCTTCTTCGAACATCGCGCGAATGGCGCTGCCGCCGGCGGCCAGCTTTATCATTCTTTCACAAATCAATGTCTCTTCCTCCTCGTTCAGAAATTACGCCCACTTTGTGAACGCCCATACCTAATCCGTATTTTAGCACATTTTTCTCGCTTTTACAATATTGACAAAGGGTATATGATAAAATAAGATAAAGAGGTTTTCCGGGGAATAATTGTACGGAGGCTGCTTAAATGAAGGATAAAAGCTGGTTTGAAGCCATGGAGGCGCGCATACCCAAGGGCGAGGTACGCACCCGCTTCGCGCCGAGCCCGACGGGCTACATGCACGTCGGCAACCTGCGCACCGCGCTCTACACCTATCTCATCGCGCGCCGCGCCGGCGGCAAGTTTATACTGAGAATAGAGGATACCGACCAGGGCCGCCTCGTCGAGGGCGCCGTGGACGTCATATACAAGACCATGCGCGAGTGCGGGCTGTCGCACGACGAGGGCCCGGACGTGGGCGGCCCCGTCGGCCCCTACGTGCAGACCGAGCGCCGCTCGCTCTACATGGATTATGCCGAGCTGCTCATAGAGCGCGGCCACGCCTACCGCTGCTTCTGCGAGAAGACCGAGGAGGCCGCCGAGGGCTTCAAGCATGAGGACGACCCCTGCCGGAGCCTCTCGAAGGAGGAGTCCGACGCGCGCGCCGCCGCGGGCGAGCCCTTCGTCATCCGCCAGCGTATCCCGCACGAGGGCGCGACCACCTTCCACGACGAGATCTTTGGCGACATCACCGCCCCGAACGCCGACCTCGACGACCAGGTGCTCATGAAGCGCGACGGCCTGCCCACCTACAACTTTGCCAACGTCATAGACGACCACCTCATGGGCATAACCCACGTCGTGCGCGGCACGGAGTACCTCTCCAGCGCGCCGAAGTATAACCTCCTCTATGAGGGCTTCGGCTGGGAGGTCCCGAAGTATGTCCACTGTTCGCCCGTCATGCGCGACGCGCACAACAAGATGTCGAAGCGCCACGGCGACCCCTCCTACGAGGACCTCATCGCCCAGGGCTATCTCACCCCCGCAGTTGTGAACTACGTCGCCCTCCTGGGCTGGAGCCCCGGCGGTGAGCGCGAGATATATTCGCTCAAGGAGCTGGAGCAGGTATTTGACCTCCACGGCCTGTCGAAGTCCCCGGCCATCTTCGACATTGAAAAGCTCCGCTGGCTGAACAGCGAGTATATCCGCTCCATGCCGCCCGAAGACTTTGCCGCGGCCGCGGAGCCCTATATCCGCGAGGCGGTGAAGAACCCGGCCATAGACCCCGCCGCCATCGCCGCGCTCCTGCAGCAGCGCACCGAGGTGCTGACGGATATCCCGGGTAAGCTCGGCTTCTTCGACGCGCTGCCCGAGTACGGGCCGGAGCTTTTTGAGAACAAGAAGTCGAAGTCCACGCCGGAGAGCGCGAAGAAGTTTCTGGCCCTTGCCATAGAGCGCCTGGAGACGCTACCCGGCTGGGACGACGAGGGCATCCTCGAATCGATGAAGGCTCTGGCCGAGGCCGAGGGCGTGAAAAACGCCGCAGTCATGTGGCCGGTGCGCATAGCCGTCTCCGGCCAGACCGTGACCCCCGGCGGTGCGGTTGAGCTTTGCCGCATCCTTGGCCGGGAGGAGACGCTCGCCCGTCTCCGCGCGGGCCTTAAAAAGCTCGGCTAAAAATTGCATATTGTGAAAACGCCTCTTTCGGAGAAAATACCGGAGGAGGTGTTTTTTAATATGATGAAAAAGTCAACTGCATATATCATCATAGCCGTCCTGAGCGTCGCGCTCATCGTGACGGGTCTTTTTGCCTGGAATGAGAGCCAGAACGGCCTTAACGCCATGCGCGCAGGTCAGTCCTACGGCAGCGTAGCCATGGGCGAGCTGGCCTCGTCGCTGAACTCCATGGATGAGGCGCTGCGTGAGAGCACCTATGCGACGAACGCCCCGCTTTTCTCGCAGCTGTGCGCCAAAGCGGCGGCCAATGCGTCCGGAGCGGTGAGCGCGCTGGCTGCGATGCCGTATACCACGACGGAGCTTGAGAAGCTCTCGGGCTATATAAACAGCGCGGGCGACTGGGCGCTCTGGCTCTCGCGCGAGGGCGCCGAGGGCAGGCTGCCCGACGAGGAGACGATGGAACAGCTGCGCGAGATATCCGAGTCCGTGTCGGACCTTGCGGCCCAGGCTACCCAGCTCGGTACCCAGTTTTCCGAGGGCGCGCTGAAGCTCGACAGCTACGCCGCCTGCGCCGACGACGGGGAAGAGGGTACCGTGGGCTGCGAGCTGCGCCGCATAGACTCCGAGCTGGATGAGTTCCCCGAGCTGGAATATGACGGCAAGTATTCCGCCTCTGCGCTGTCCGTCACGGCAAAATCGCTCGACGGCGCCGAGAGCGTTACGGAAGAAGAGGCAAAGGCCGTCGCAGCGGATTTCCTGGGCGTCCCGCAGTCGGAGCTGGAGAGAGTGGGCCGCGCCTCCTGCGATCTGCCCTGCTGGAGCTTCAGCGTCGGGGACGGCGAGGGCGACTTCCGCATGATAAGCGTCTCCGAGCAGGGCGGACAGGTGCTGAGCGTCACCGGCTCCCGCCGGGTGAGCTCGCCGCAGCTGAACGCCGAGCAGGCGCAGGCGGCCGCGGAGGACTTCCTGGAGCAGGCCGGCATGAACGTCACGCAGCTGCTCTCATCGTCGGAGGACGGCGGGCTTGCCGCCTTCACCTTCGCGGGCAGCGAGAACGGGGTGGTGTACCCGGCTGATGCCGTGAGCATATCCATCGCGCTCGACGACGGCTCCGTGTGTTCCTACGACGCCACGAACTATATCCTGAACCACACCGAGCGCGACCTGGGCGAGCCCTCCATAAGCGCCGAACAGGCGGCGGAGGCCCTGCCTGCGGAGCTTAAGGCTGCCTCTCCCATGCTGATGGCCGCGCTGACAGAGGGCGGCGGAGAGCGGCTGTGCTACGTTTTCCCCTGCGAAGCTGAGGATGGCTCTACCGTCACGGTCTACGTGGACGCGAAAACCGGCGAACAGACCAAAATTGAAATAGGCCGCACTTGACGAACGGCCCGGAAAAGAGTAATATTATGTTAGCATTTTATGCAGAAATGTATAATATTACTCTTCAAGGAACGGAGGAACCTCCATGAGCTTTATTCCTCGCGTGACCTGCCGCCGCTGCGGCCGGCAGTTTTCCGGGATGAGAGGCCGCTGCCCATATTGCGGCACGCGGCGCGTCCGCCAGAGCGAGCGGGTACCCGGCCCCACGCCCGGCGAAGATATGTCTACGCCCTCCGGCCAGAGGGCGGCTGTGAACGCGCGCTGGCAGCTCATTTTCGGCGCCATCCTGCTCGTTGCGGTCATTTTGGCCGTCGTCGTGCTCATTTCCATGAGCCTGAACAGCGGCGGCGTCACCAAGCCCTCGCCCACCGTGCCCGTCGTGCCGAGCGCGAACGAGCTTACCGACCCGACCGTTCCCCCGACCGCGACGCCCACGCCCACGCCCACCCCGACGATCGAAAGCGTCAACATCTATTATGGCAGCGAGCCTCTTGGTGATGATGTGACCATCTCCGCGCCGCTGAACGTTACAGCCTCCGTCTGGCCCATGACGGTCGAGATTCCCGCGGAGGCGATAGTCTGGGAGAGCAGCGACCCGAACGTCGTTAAGGTCGAGGTCAGCGCTGACGACCCGACCCGCTGCACCCTCACCGGCGTAGGTTCCGGCAGCTGCAACGTCACCGTCACCGTCTACGGCGCCAGCGACACCGCCATAGTCCGCTACGTCGGTTGACGAAAAGCGAATACTGAACAGCGGCCGCATACAGCGGCCGCTGTTTTTATGCTTGACAATAGTACGAATTCGTATTATATTAAAATACGGATTCGTACTGAACAGGAAGGGGGACGCGATAGATGGAGGATAAGGAGGTCCAGATACGCCGAATAATGCTGAGTCTGAACCGCATAGACGAGATATATTACCGTTGGGGCCGGAAGGTGGGGATAAAGGAGAACCTGCTGGCGCTCCTGTACGCGCTGAGCGACGGCGGCCACTATACGCAGAAGCAGATATGCGAGGAATGGCTCATTCCGAAGACGACGATAAACACGCTCATAAAGGAATGTGTCCGCGACGGCCTGATAGTCCTGCGGCACGAGCCTCACAGCAAGGAGAAGCTGATATGCCTGACGGAGGCGGGGCGGCAGCACAGCGACGAGGTGCTGCGGACGCTGAAGCAGGCGGAGGCGCGGGCTTATGACGAGACGCTGAAGAGGTGCGGAGCGGGCATAACGGAAGTTTTTGAAGAATTTGCGGCGCGGCTGCAGGAAGCCTGCGAGGACGCCGCGCCGGGAAGGCTCCCCCTTGAAGGGGGGCAAACAGACCGGGGTCGGAGGACCCGTAAATATAACTATGAAAAACCGATTATCACAGGAATTCAATACACATACCCTTATAAGATTTGCCATGCCGACCACGGTGATGCTGGTGTTTATGTCCCTGTACCAGATGGTGGACGGCGTGTTCGTTGCGAACCTCGTGGGCGAAAACGCCCTTTCGGCGCTAAATATAGTCTATCCTGTCCCGAGCGCCATAATAGCAGTTTCTATTATGCTGGCCACGGGCGGCAGCGCCGTTATAGCCCGGAACATGGGGGAGAAGAGGGAGCGGGAAGCCAAAGAGAATTTCACCCTCATAATCGTCGCCGGCCTGGTGGTCGGTGCGGCGTTCACGGTCTTTGGGCTGCTGTTTCTGGAGGAGATAGTCCTCGCACTGGGCGCGACGCCCAGCCTCTACGGCTACTGCTGCGACTATCTGCGCGTGCTGCTGGCGGCTGCGCTGCCTGCGGTGTTCCAGATGCTTTTCCAGACCTTTTTCGTGACCGCGGGCAAGCCAGCGCTGGGCCTTGTGACGACCATCATAGGCGGCTGTGTGAACGTCGTTTTCGACTATGTGTTCATAAAGCTCTGCGGCATGGGCGTCACTGGCGCGGCTATCGCGACCTCAATGGGCTACGCCGTCCCGGCGCTGGCCGGGCTGCTGTATTTCTCGTTTAACCGCAGGGGGACGCTGTGCTTCGTCCGGCCGGTTTTCAGAAAAAGGGTCCTGCTGCACAGCTGCGCCAACGGCTCGTCTGAGATGGTGAACAACATAGCCGTCTCCATAACGACCTTTATATTCAATAAGCTGATGCTGAAATACGCGGGGGAGGCCGGGGTCGCGGCCATAACCGTGGTGCTGTACGCGCAGTTTTTGATGACCTCGGCGTTCATGGGCTTTTCCGGCGGCGTTGCTCCGGTCATAAGCTATAACTACGGCCGGAGGAACGACGCGCAGCTCAGGAAGATATTCAGGATATCCATGGGCGCGGTGACCGCCGCATCCGTGCTGGTGTTTGCGTTTTCGGAGCTGTTTTCCTCGGTGGTCATAGGCGTGTTCGCCTCGCCTGGCAGCGAGGTGTTCCGCCTGGCGAAGCACGGCTTTGCAGTGTTCGGCGTGAACTTCCTGTTTGCCGGGCTGAATATCTACGCCTCGGGCATGTTCACGGCCTTTTCGGACGGCCTGGTGTCAGCGGTCATCTCGTTTTTGCGGACGCTGGTGTTCCTGGTCGCGTCGCTGCTCATACTGCCGATGCTGCTGGACATAGACGGCGTGTGGCTAGCCGTCCCCGCCGCAGAGGCCCTGGCCTTCATTGTGTCGGTCTACTATCTCGTGAGCCGGCGAAAGAAATACCACTACGCCGGCAAAACGGATTAAACCAAAACCCGGCCCCAAGCAACCGCCTGGGGCCGGGTTTTTTATTTGAACTGCTCAACGATCCGGCAGAGAAGCTCCTTCTGCCCGGGCGACAGCGCAGCCCAGCGCTGGAAGAAGACGTACTGCTCATCCGTAAGCTCGACGAGATTCCCATCTGCGAAAAACTGCGACAGGGTGATGCCGAAGCTGCCGCAGATATTCTCAAGCGAAGCGATGCTGGGCTGGTAATTGCGGTTAAAGATATTTGAAATCGTGGACTGAGAGACCCCGCACTCCTTGGCCAGCCGGTACTCCGACCACCCGCGCTCCTCCATCAGCTGCCGAATACGCTCTTGGGTATTTATAGATATCACCACCATGAGGTTATTATAGTACGCAATTGTGAAGCAATATACTCCCCAAAGTATTGACAATACTTCACAAATGGGTTATATTTCTTGTGATACCAAACTGCACCAGGTGAGTGCAGATAAGTCTTTTGGGGGTATATGTATGAAAAAGAGGTTGTTAGCACTTATATTAGCAGTGGTGCTGGTGGCGTCTTGCCTCAGCATAGGCGCCGCGGTAATCACCTCAAACGAGGGAGTAAACTATGCCATAAGTTTGGAAGGGAAAAAGATTGACGTAGATGGCAATGGAGCATGGTGCGTTGACTTGACAAAAAAAGGTATTGCAATGACTTATTTGGCTGGCTGCCCATGGGAAATGCAAATGATTACATCTCATTTAATATCCCTAGTGGCTGGCAGCGCACATGAATACGTTGAGAGGAAAACTAGAAGTTACAGCTTACTTTGGGGCATCATTCGGCCTCCGTATGACGATTCTACCCCCACCGCACCCGACGCACCCTCTGCGTCGGTGGTGACCATCAACTACGCCGCCGAGACTATCACCTATGACGGCAAATACGAAGTCAGCGCCACAAACTTCGGCTCGGTGATCCCGAGCGGCGGCTCGATATCCTCTTACGTGGGCAGCATCAGCGGCTCAATATATGTGCGCGTAAAGCAGGACGGCAGCACGCCTGCCAGCGACGCGACGGAGATCAAGTTGAAAAACCGCCCGGCTACGCCGATGCCCATGGACTTCATTGATTACGCTAACGAGAGCTTCAAAACGACCGCCGCATACCAGTACTCCCTCAACGACAGCTCCTGGAGCAACTGTACAGGGGCTACGCCCATATCGGTAGCACCTGAAGGCAGCACAGTCTATTTCCGCCTTGCCGCCACAGGCAGCGATTTCGCAAGCGGCAGCTTCACGCAGACCGTCCCCACCCGCTCCGAGGCCCCTTCGGCGGATGTTGTGACGATAGACTTCATAAACGAGACAATCAGCTTTGAAGACGTCTACGAGGCCAACACCGCCGCCGATTTCTCCGGCTCGGCCATTGAGAGCGGTGGCTCCGTCCAGCCCGGCGTCAGCGTGTACGTTCGTACCAAGGCGACAGACAGCGCGCTTGCCAGTGCCTCGGCCCAGGTGAGCATCCCCGCACGCCCCGAGGCTCCCACAGTCGAAGCCGTTGACGAGACCATTGACGGCAAGGCCGACGGCCAGATCACCGGCGTGACCGCCGCGATGGAATACCGCGCGGCGGGCGGAGGCTGGGCGGACTGCCCCGAGGGCTCCGTCACCGGCCTCGCCGACGGCAGCTATGAGGTCAGGAGCAAGGGCACCGCGGAGAGCTTCGCCAGCGAAGCCGCCTCCGTCACTATAGGCCAGGGCGTCCCGGCCACCTATACCCTGGAGCTGACCATTCCCGAGCTGGCGGACGAGGTGTACAACTACGCACAGCCCGAGGGCTCCGCCCTGAATATCACGAGCTCCGGCAACAGCAGGGCCGAGATAATCTCCGTCGCGGTGGACGACGCAGCCGCGTTTGAGATAGCCGGCTCCGGCCAGTACGTCGAAGCCGGCGGCAGCCTCACCAGCTACATAGTCAGGCCCAAGACCGGCCTGGAGGCAGGTGATTACACCGCTACAGTCACCGTAAATTACAAAGGCGGCGAGACCTATTCCGGCGAGGAGACCTTCACCGTGACCGCCGACATCGCCTTCACCGTTGAGTGCGCGCCTCAGGCGACGCCGGCAGCCCCTAGCCTTGAGAGCAGGACAATGAACAGCATAACACTTAAAGCCCTGCCCGCCAAGGAGAACGGCGCCCAGCCCCAGTACCGTATGAACGGCGGCGCCTGGCAGACAAGCACGAAATTTGAAGGCCTGCGTCCCGGGACTACATATGTGTTCGAGCAGCGTTACGCCGCCGTGGGCAGCTACCTCGCCTCTGAGCCGAGCGCAAAGGCGCAGATCTCCACAGTATCTCCCATGCTTTCCGAACCCCATGATATCGTCGTGGTCCCCAGTCTCAACGGCTCCGTCAACAGCAGCCTGCAAAACAGCTCCGAGGGCGGAACCATATGGCTCACCGTAACCCCCGATGAAGGCTATAGGCTGGCGACCCTCCGTGTTATCGCAGAAAACGGCACGAATGTGGCTGTGTACAGGCAGAGCGAGGCGGAGTATTTCTTCACCATGCCAGACGCTTCGGTAGAGGTGTACGCCGAGTTTACCGACGGCAGCACATGGATACCCTTCCTGGACGTCGGCACCCGCGACTGGTATTACGACGCTGTTGTCTATGTTTATTCCAAGGGCATGATGCAGGGAGTGACCGACACGGCCTTTGGCCCTGGGAGCACCATGACCCGCGCCATGCTCTGGACGGTCCTGGCCCGCATCGACGGGATAGCCGTTGACGGCGGCAGCCCCTGGTACGCAAAGGCCCAGTCCTGGGCGATGGGGTACGGCATCTCCGACGGCACCCTGCCCAACGACATCGTGACCCGCGAGCAGTTCGTGACCATGCTGTGGCGCTACGCCGGTACCCCCGCGGCATATGGCAGCCTTGCCGGTTTCCCCGACGCGGGCAGCGTGAGCAGCTGGGCTTATGACGCCATGTGCTGGGCCGTGGCCTGCGGCATAGTAGAGGGCGGCGACGGCAGCGCCCTCAGCCCCAACGCGGGCATAACCCGCGCCCAGGCGGCTGCGATATTCATGAGATACGCCGAGCTGTGAGCATAAGATTAAAAATCCCGGGCCAAGCGGCCCGGGATTTTTCTTATCTTCCCTCCTCCATCGAGGCGAGGTCCATGTATTCGTCGTAGGTACACATCCTGTCCGTGATGGAGCCGTCGGGGTTAATTTCGATTATGCGGTTGGCTACGGTTTGGGTGAGCTGGTGGTCGTGGCTGGAGAAGATGATGTTGTGCGGGAAGGCCTCAAGGCCGTTGTTCAGGGCGGCGATGCTCTCAAGGTCGAGGTGGTTCGTCGGCTGGTCGAGCAGCAGTACGCTCGCGCCGGAGAGCATGAGCTTAGAGATCATGCAGCGCACCCGCTCGCCGCCGGAGAGCACGTTTACGGGCTTGTACACCTCGTCGCCCGAGAAGAGCATACGCCCAAGGAAGGTGCGCAGATAGCTCTCGCGCTTGTCCTCCGAAAACTGCCGCATCCAGTCCATGATGGAGAGCTCACAGCCCTCGAAGTAGGCGCTGTTGTCTGTGGGCATGTAGCCCTGCGTCGTCGAGACGCCCCACTTGATTTCACCCGAATCCGGCTCCTCCTCGCCCATGAGCAGCTTGAAGAGCAGCGTCACGGCCAGCTCGTTGCGGCTGATGACGGCGATCTTGTCCTCCTTACCCATGATGAAGCTCACGTTTTTGAGGACCGGCACGCCGTCTACGGACTTGCAGAGGTCCGTGACAAAGAGCCTGTCCTTACCCGGCTCGCGGTTGGCTTTGAATCCGACCCAGGGATAGCGGCGGGAGGAGGCGGGCAGTTCCTCGACGGTGAGCTTGTCCAGCAGTTTCCGGCGGCTCGTCGCCTGGCGGGACTTCGATTTGTTGGCCGAGAAGCGGCGGATGAAGTTCTGCAGTTCCTCGATTTTCTGCTGGGCCTTCTTGTTCTGGTCCTTTATGAGCTTCTGGATGAGCTGGCTGGACTCGTACCAGAAGTCGTAGTTGCCGACGTACATCTTTATCTTGCCGTAGTCTATGTCCACGATGTGCGTGCAGACGTTGTTGAGGAAATAGCGGTCGTGGCTGACTACGAGTACGGTGCCCTCGTAGTCCATGAGGAAGTCCTCAAGCCAGACGACGCTTTTGAGGTCAAGGTTGTTCGTGGGCTCGTCGAGCAGGATGATGTCCGGCTTGCCGAAGAGGGCCTGGGCCAGCAGCACCTTGACCTTGAGGCGCGGGTCCATGTCGGCCATGAGCGTGTCGTTGAAGGCGGTGTCCACGCCGAGGCCTTGGAGTATCTTGCCCGCGTCCGACTCGGCCTCCCAGCCGCCGAGCTCCGCGAACTCCTCCTCCAGCTCCGAGGCGCGGATGCCGTCCTCGTCCGTGAAGTCGGCCTTTTCGTAGATGGCGTCCTTCTCCTTGCCGCACTCGTACAGGCGCGGGTTCCCCATTATGACGGTGTCGAGCACAGTGTAGGCGTCGTACATGCCCTGATTCTGCTTAAGTACGGACATGCGGGCCTTGGGGTCCACATAGACGTGCCCGCCCGTGGAGTCGATCTCGCCCGAGAGTATTTTGAGGAAGGTGGACTTCCCTGCGCCGTTGGCGCCGATTATGCCGTAGCAGTTGCCGGAGGTGAATTGCAGGTCAACATTGGAAAAAAGCACCTGCCCGCCGTATTGCAGGCTGAGGTTTTCAACAGTTATCATGGCGTTTCTCTCCCCGAAAGTTCTCTCACAAGCATACCACAGCG
>ENA-OQCL01000238-OQCL01000238.1-human-gut-metagenome-genome-assembly--contig:-NODE-238-length-28969-cov-6.029852_pt1 | contig 28969 bp, 29 predicted proteins | sample MGYA00242502_ERZ504586 | MGnify/ENA primary metagenome ERZ504586 (study PRJEB26092, sample SAMD00036316) | human gut metagenome | host: Homo sapiens | study: EMG produced TPA metagenomics assembly of... | reverse complement strand
GCCCGCGTCCGCGAAAAAGCGCGCGATGCCCGCGCCTATCCCCGAAGCCGCGCCTGTGATGATCGCGGTCTTCCCGTTCATGCCGCAGAGCTTATTCAGGTCCAGCATTTCAATCTCTCCTAACTTCTTAAAATTTATCTACGTATTCACTGTATACACTATATTTTATGAGTATTTTATATAACAAAGGCCGTTTTTAGTCAATAGCCGGAAACTCCTGCGCGCGCACCTGCGTTTCACAGGACGATGCGGAATCCGCCGGATTGCGGCGCGCGCATAAAATCGCCGGACAAGGCTACGCGCGGCGGCGCCGGCTTTATTTCGCCGGACAAATTTCCGTTCGCCGAAAACCTTCGGAGCTGCGGCCGACAGCATACAGCCGCGGCGAACTGCACGGCGCGGGCGTTCGCGCGCCTGACCGGAGCGCGGCCACGAATTTGCCGACGTTTCCGCCAACAGCGCGCTGCTGCGCGAAATGCAGAAAAGCAACCGCAAGCGGCGGCCGCATCCGCGGTTTAAGCGCCGAGCCATAAAGAGCCGGAATTTCCGCCTTTTCTGGCATGCGGCATAAACGCGGCGCGCGGCGCACTTTTCGCCTTCGTCCGTTTGATGTAATATAGGGCTCGTGATTTATGGGAGTGATAGCGATGCCGATTCCGGCGGGAGCGGGGCACACGGCCTCGGAATTCGTCTACGAACAGCTCAGAAGGAAAATTTTTGAAAAATCGCTCACAAGCGGCCAGCGCCTGCCCGAGGTGGCGATTGCGAAAGAGATGAACGTCAGCCGCACGCCGGTGCGCGAAGCCCTGCGCCGCCTCGAAAGCGAAGGGCTCGTGCAGATCGTGCCCGGCTGGGGCGCCTGCCTCGCCTCGCCGACGAAGCAGGAAATCATAGACACCTACGAAGTGCGCGAAACTCTTGAAACAATGGCGATACGCAAGGCCGCGCGCCGGATCACGCCTCTCCAGCTCTGTATGCTTCAGGAACAGATAAACGCGGAGCGCGAGGTCTTCGTAAAAAAAAGACCTCGAATCATACCTAAAGGTCAACGACGACTTCCACATCATCATAGCCGAGTCCTCCGGCAACAGCACTCTGGCGGGCTACGTGCGCAACATCCTCTCGCGCATCTTCGTGCAGATGATATTCTTCGAATCGTTCTTCGACTTCGACACCAACCCGAGCCTCGAAGAACACATAGCCATACTCGAAGCGCTCTCCGCGCACGACGAAGAAAAATGCACCACGCTGATCAGAGAACACCTGCGTCTGTCGATGGAAGGGCTGAAGGCGGAGTAAAATTATTTTTTTAGTGCTTGTGTTGGCTTTCTATATATTGAAATTCAATTCGTTGATAATAATATAAATTAGATTCATTCAAAAATATCTGAGTCTCTTTATATTTGTTTGCCGTTCTTTGACAAAGCTCAGAAAGGATAATATAACATAGCAGATATGCAATCCGCGTTTGGACAAGTCATGTGCAGCGCTGGGTTAGAGGATCAAGCAATTGCCAGAAAAGGAACTTTGTTCTCTTTATTCGAAAGATATTCTTTTTATTCTCGCAGCAAGTTTTTTTATTTTTCATGTCCTATGCTTATCACTCCGATAATCACAGGTTTTTTCAGGTTCGCTCGGCGCTTCGGCGGCTCTTATGGGGTTTATCGGCGGGATGATGAATCTATGCTCTCTTTTTTGTCGTCCATTTGCCGGAAATCTTGCTGACAAAGTAGACAAAATGACAACTATCTATCGCAGGGACGTGGCTGATGGCGGCGGCATGCCTCGGATACATGCTCGCCCTTAATCCGTTTATCGTAACAGCTGCACGAATTATCCACGGAGTAGGTTTCGCCTGCTGTTCTGTCTGTATGGCTACCTGGATGTCTAATCTTCTTCCTCGTGACAAGATAGGCTCCGGCATGGGGCTTTACGGAGCAATGAATGCGCTTGCAATGGCTCTTGCTCCGGCGATCGGCATATTCACTTACAGGCTTTTTTCGGCTACCGCGCCGCTTTTGGTGTCGCCATGTTATGCGCCTTAACCAGTTCCTTCATCATATTTTTTATAAAAAGCGGCGGAGCTCCTGAGATACACCCAAAGACATCGGCTCCGACAAGAAACGGCGGCTTCCGCTTCATTTATGTGAAAGTAGTGCCAGCTGCACTTATCATAATGCTTTTCGCTATTCCATACTGTGCAACGCAATCATTTATAGTTGGCTACACTGAAGCGCGCGGGCTCCATGTCTCCGTTGGTCTTTTTTTCCCGTTGTACGCAGCTGTGTTGCTTGTACTGCGCCTATGTCTTAAAAGCCTTTTCGACAAACTACCTTTTAAGGTATTCCAAACAGGCGCATCGGTATGTATGCTCTCAGCTGTTACGTGTCTGGCCCTAATGCGCGGAGACGCTCTTTTGTTCCTCGCCGCTGCTTTTATGGCTGGAAGTTACGGCATAATGAGCTCTGTATGCCAGTCAACAGCTATGCTCGTCGCCGGGCCGGAGAACCGCGGCCTTGCGAACAGCACCTATTACATCGGTTTCGACCTCGGCATGATGTTGGGCCCCGTGTTCGGCGGATTGCTTTTCGGCCACGCGCCGCTCGGTATGTTCTACCCGGCGCTTTCGCTGGCGGTGCCGGCGGCTGCGGCCGTTTACATAATCGCGGCGCGGCGCGGTATGTTTTAGAGGCGCGCAGTGAAAAGCCGGCTTAGTGAAAAAGAGATAGAAATATTCGAAACGATGCCTGTACCGAAGGCTGTCGCGTCGCTAGTTGTGCCAACGATTATCAGCCAGATTATAGCTATGGTCTACAACGTCGCCGACACATGGTACATTGGGCAGCTCAACGACACCGGCATGATGTCGGCAGTCACGCTCATTTTTCCCGCGTTTCTCATGCTCTCGGCAATCGCGAATCTTTTCGGCATCGGCGGAGCGAGCCTGCTATCGCGTTCGCTTGGGCGGCGCGATTACGATATGGTGCGGCGCGCGGGGGCTTCGGCCGCGTGGCTGGCGGCAGCCGCTTCGCTCGTCTATTCTTTCGCCGTCTTCGTCTGGCGCGAGCCGGTGCTCGCTGCGCTGGGCGCGGACGAGCGTTCGCTGCCCTACGCGAGCAACTATCTCTTCTGGACTGTGACGGTCGGCGGACTGCCTACGATCATGAACATGGTGCTCGCGCACCTGATACGCGCCGAGGGGCAGTCGCGCCGCGCAAGCTTCGGCATGAGCCTCGGCGGCGTGCTTAACGTTATTCTCGACCCTATATTCATCTACGATTGGGGACTCGGCCTCGCAATGGAGGGCGCCGCGATAGCGACCGCGTTGTCGAACGCCGCCGCCATGTTTCTTACCTTTTATATTATCTGCTGCGCCCGCGCGAGGAGAGCGTAGTGTCACTCTCGCCGCGATATATTAGATTTAGCAGAAATACTGCCGGCGCAATATTATTCGTCGGTCTTCCATCTACAATTCAGCTTGTAATGAACGCCCTATCAAACGCCATGCTTAATTACTTAATGTCATTCTACGCGGCAGGCGCGCTCTCCGCGCTTGGTATCGTAAAAAAAATAGATCAAGTACCGGTATGCCTTGCTCAGGGAATTGCGAGCGGCGTCATCCCGCTGCTGGCCTACAACTACGCCTCTGGCGATTATAAACGCCTCTGGCGCTGCACATATTTTGCCGGCCTCTGCTCGCTCGCCGTTACGCTTTCCTATCTCGCAGTATGCGAAACGGTACCGGCTTTTCTCGTAAGACTTTTCATCGAGGACGCCGAGGCGGTCGCGGAGGGATCCGTGTTCCTGCGCCTGCACTGCCTCTCGATACCATTCATGTCTGTAACCACGCTCGTCATAGCTTTCTTCCAGGCCACGGGACGGGGCAGGCCCGCGCTCGTCCTTTCGTTCCTGCGCAAAGGCCCGATCGACATCCCGCTGATGGCGCTGATGAACATCGTCTGGCCGATGTACGGCATCATGTCAGTCCAGCCGATGATGGACATAGCCGTCGCCTCTATCTGCGTTGCAACGTATAAAGTGATGCAGCGGCGCGACATTCGCGCGAAGGATCTGACCGTCTGAAGGTACAAAAACGCCCCCGGCGCTGCTTCATGCCGGAGGCTGCTGTTTCTGATTATCTCCTGAACTTCACGACCGTGACGCCGTAGCCGCCTTCGCCGGGCCGCCGAGGTTGTGTTCGGCTACGTAGGGCAGCCGCTTGCAGAGCTCCTGCACCTCGCGGCGCAGTATGCCCTGGCCGCGGCCGTGGATTACCGTCACGACGTCGTAGCCGGCGCAGTAGGCCTGGTCGAGGTACTGTTCGACCATCGGCATCGCCTCGTCTATCGTCATGCCGCGCACCATTATCGACGACGGTACGCCGACGGGGCGGCTGACCTTTATCTGCACCGTCGGCTGCAGCGGCGCGGCCTTGCGTGAGATGACCTTGAGCTTCGTCAGCGGCGCTTCCATCTCGGCTATTCCGGCGCGGATGCGCGCCTTTTTGCCGCTTACCTCGATGACGGTCGCGCTCTTGCTCGTGCCTATGAGCTGCACCGTGTCGCCGGCCTTGAGCTCCTGCCCCGTGGCTACCACCGATTCCGCGGTCTCTTTCTTTTCTTCGCGTTTTATCGCAGACTTTTCGATTTTCTGAAAGTGGCTGCGCTTTTTCTCAAGCTCGCGGCGCGCCTGCGACTCTGCTTCGGCGTTCTCCATGTTCTTGATGAGCGCGCGCGCCGAGTCCTCGGCGTTGCGCACTATCGAGAGCGCCTTTTTGTCGGCCTTAGCTATGAGCGCGTCACGCTTTTCTTCGATAGCCTTTATCTTCGCCTCGTAGTCTTTTTCGAGCGCGGCGAGCTTCTGGCGCGAGCGCTCTACCTCGCGCGCTTCGCGTTCGAGCGCCGCGCGCTTTTCGTGCAGTTCGCCGATGAGGTCTTCCATAGAGACTTCGCGCCCGTTTATCGCCTCTTCGGCGCGGCGGATTATCTGTTTCTTCATGCCGAGTTTGCCTGCAATGAGCAGCGCGTTGCTGCGCCCCGGTATGCCGATTAATATTCTGTAGGTCGGCGAGAGCGTCGAGCTGTCGAACTCCACGCTCGCGGTCTCTACACCGTCGGCGGCGAGCGCGTAGCGCTTTATCGGATTGTGGTGCGTCGTCGCGAGCACCAGCGCCCGCGTTCGCGCAGCCAGTCGAGCAGCGCGATGCCGAGCGCCGCGCCCTCTTCGGGGTCCGTGCCCGCGCCGAGCTCGTCGAGCATGACGAAGGAGCGCGGCGTGACCCTGTCGAGTATCTGCGTGACGTGCGTGATATGCGCGCTGAAGGTCGAAAGGCTCTGCTCTATGCTCTGCTCGTCGCCGATGTCGGCGAAGAGCTCGCCGATGTCGCCGAGCACGGAGCCTTCGCCGGCGGGCACTGGGAAGCCGAGCCAGCCGAAGTATATGCAGACGCCCGCGGTTTTGAGCGCGACGGTCTTGCCGCCGGTGTTCGGCCCAGTTATGACGAGTATGCGGAATTTATCGCCGCATTTGATGTCTATCGGCACGGACTTCGCGCCGAGCAGCGGATGGCGTGCGCGGACGAAGGAGAATTCCGTGCGCTTCGAGAGGTCGGGCATACGCCATTTGTCGAGGCGCGCCGTCTCTGAGAGCGCGTAGAAGAGATCTATCGTGCCGAGGACGTTTTCCTGTGTCGAGTATGCCTTTTTTAGCGTTTTATGAGCCGCGCCGTAAATTCACGGAATATGCGCGTCTCTTCGAGCATCTCTTCGCCGTAGAGTTTGCTGTATTCGTTGTTGAGGCTCATCAGCGAGTGCGGCTCCATGTAGACGCTGTTGCCGGAGCCGGAGCGTTCTATGACCGCGCCGGGGAACTGCGATATGGCGTCCTGACGCACGAGGAAGGCGTGGCGTCCGTTGCGCAGCGTCAGGACGCGCTCCTGGAGCATCGAGGCGATGCGCGGGTCGCCCAGCAGCGCGTGGCCCTTGCGGCGCAGCGTATCCTTCAGGCCGCGCATCTCGCGGCGCACTGCGGCGAGCTTCTCCGAGGCGTAGTCGTAAAGGTGTCCCTCGTCGTCTATGACCGAGAGCATCTCCGTCTCTTCGGCGAAGTCGCGCATGCCGCGCATGAGGATTGAAAAGGCGGGATATTCGTCGCGCGCTTCGGTCAGCGTCTCGCGCATACGGCCCGCGAGCGTGAGCATGAGCCGTATCTTGACGAGCTCCTCGCCCGACAGAAGTCCGTTCTCCTCCGCAAATTCGAGCATGAATGCGACCGATACGAGGCCGTCCGTCCACGGCAGCTCGCCCTTGCGCCCGCGGTACTTCTCCACGTCCTCGAAGAGCTCGCGGCGCTTCGTCAGCTCGCTCAAATCCACGGCGGGCGCGATGTTTTCGGCGACGAGCGCGCCGAGCTCGCTGCGGCAGCGGCGCGAGATCAGCACGGTAATCTTCGATATTTCAAGGCTGTTGTATGCAGATTGTTCGATGTACATGTCGTTGGTGGGAAAAGGGATTTTCGCGTAAATCTATGCGGCTTCAGACGCCGCTCGCCCCGCCGTCGTGCGGCGGGAGCTCTTCGCCGGCGGGCGGAAGTCCGTTCGACTCTCCGCCGCCGCCGTAATTCTCATCGTTGTAGTAATCGTAGCCGTCGGGCCATTCGCCGCCGTCGCGGTATGGGCGCAGTATCTCCTCGAGCGTGCCGTCGGGCAGAGAGGTGTCCTGAGGCACGAGGCCGAGCCCTATGAGCATCGAGCGGAACTGCGGCCAGCTGCGTCCCGCGTAGCGCAGCACGTCGCTGTCGGACATCCACGTCGGGTTCGCGACGGGCGCGAGAAGTATGCCCGCCGTCATTATCGCGTATATCGCGATGAAGGTTTTGATGACGCCGGAGAAGAGGCCGAGCAGCTTGTCTATCCCGCCGAGGCTTATCGCTCTTATTATGCCCCTCAGCACCATGCGCACGACGGAGGCGGCCATTGCTATCGTGAGCCATATCACGACGCCCGCGATCGCCTGCGCGGCGTAGGGGTTTATCCCCATCGTTCCCGCGATGAAGCGCCCGAAGGCGCCCGAGAACTGGAAGGCGCAGTAGAACGACGCGAGGAAGCCTACGAGCGCTATGACCTCGCCGACGAAGCCGCGGCAGAGCCCGCGGAGGATGAAATACGCTCCGAGGACGACGAAGAATATATCCCAGCAGCTGAAACCGGCGATGCTCACGCTTTCTTCTCCTCCCCGCCGAATTCGGCGCAGAGGCCGCCGACGCGCTCGCCCATATCCTCGAGACGGAAGGCGAGCGACATCAGCGCCAGCACGAGGCGCTCGTCCTGGCTCAGATTAGGCGGAAAGCCCGCGACGAGCGAGCTGACGCCTTCCGCTATACGGCAGAAGCGCGCCGGCTCGAGCTTCGTGGCGAGCGTATATTTCTGCCGCCCGACCCAGAAGGAGTACCTTCCGTCGCCGAGCGATTTTATTTCGTTAAGTTCGTCCATCTTGGCGCGGCCCGCGGCCTACCGGGGCCGGGCTACTCCGCGGGAGTCTCTTTCGGCTGCGCGGCGAGGCGTCCCATGCGTCCGAGCAGGCTGTCGAGCGTGTTGCCTATCTCGTCCTTCTCGGCCTTCGCGGCGGCGGCGGCCTTCTCCGCGTCTTCCTGGAGCTGGAGGATTTCGAGGTCCCTGTCCTCGATTACGCCCTTGAGCTCGGCGTTCTCGCGGCGCAGCGCCTCGTTGTCGTTCTTCATCTCTGTAAGTATCGCCTCGAGGCGGTCGAGCGCCTCGTTGAATTTTTCAAACTGCTCCATCATTGCAAGACACCTCCGTGTTCTTTTCGCCGGTACGGCGCGCGGGGAAAGCCGAAGCCCTCCCCGCATAAGTCTAGCAGACTATTGCGCTCCGCGCACGTCTCCGCCGAATTTTTTGTTTATCTTTTTGGTCACCTGCTTGGCGACGTTCTCTATCTGCTCCGAGGTCAGCGTGCCCTTGTCCGAGCCGACCCATATTCTGAACGAGACGGACTTCTTGCCCGCGCCGACCTGCTTGCCGCGGTATTCGTCGATGAAGCGCACGTCCTTCACGAGGTCGGCCTTGCGCGCTATCGCCTCGATGTCGCGCCACGCTACGCTCTCGTCGAAGGCTATCGAAAGGTCGAAGTCAGAGAGCGGGTACTCCGGCAGATGGGCGAACTCGTTCTGGCGCGACGCGAGCGGCACGAGCTTCTCGACGTCTATCTCGAAGAGCATGACAAGGCTGCGCTTGATGCCCGCGGCCTTCGCGCACTTCGGAGATACGAGGCCGAGCGAGCCTATCACTTCGCCGCCGCGCGTGACGTTGACCCAGAGCTTGTCGTCGGCCCACGACGGCTTGTCATTCTGGACGAAGCCGAGCGGCTCCATCTGCACCGCGCGGTGCATGTATTCGAGCACGCCCTTCGCCTCGCGGAACAGAGCGCGCGCGTCGCTTCCGACGAAGGCCGCGCCCAAGTGGCGCGCCATCTCAGGCAGAAGTTCGTCCTCGGAGTTGACGCTGTGGTAGTTCCTGTCGAGGAAGACCTGCGTCAGCTCGAAGATACGGAAGTCGGAGAAGTAACGCAGGTTCGTCACTACAGCGCCGAGCAGTCCAGGCACAAGCGTCGAGCGAAGCCGCCGCTCTTCCGGCGCAGGCGGCGTCGAAAGCTCCAGCATGTCGGAAGTATCGACGCCGGAAGCCTCGATATAGGTATCTTCGATCCACGGATATGTAAATATTTCCTGCATGTTGCAGCGGAAGGCGAGATATTCGCGCACCGCGCGCTCAAGCTGCGGGCCGCGCTGGTTTATCGCGTGGTCGAGCGTTACCGTCGGCGCGATGAACGGGAAGTTCACGTAACCCATGAGGCGCGCGACCTCTTCGAGTATGTCGTCGGGCAGCGATATGTCGCCCGTCGAACGCCACGACGGAGCCGTGATGCGAAGGGTGCCGCCGCATTCCTCGGTTTTGAATCCGAGGCGGTCGAGTATCTCTTCAACGTCGGCGGCGGACAAATCGCGTCCGAGGCGCTTGCGCAGGAAGTCGAGGCCGACCTCGACGACGGCGCAGTCGAGCGGGCGCGGGTACACGTCTGTATGCGCCGTGACATGCGACTCGGGGAAATATTCCTTGAAGGCCGCGAGCGCGACGGCCGCCGCGTCGTCCACGCGCTGCGGGTCGATGCCCTTCTCATAGCGCGACGAAGCGTCGGTGCGCAGCTCGAAGCGCTGCGAGGTGCGGCGTATGCCGAGCGGGCTGAAGTTGGCGATTTCGAGGATGAGCTCGTTCGTATCTTCGAGTATTGAGTCGAGCTTGCCGCCCATAACTCCCGCGAGGCCGACCGGCGTCTTCTCGTCGGCTATGACGAGGTCCTCGGAGGTGAGCGTCAGCGTCTCGCCGTCGAGAAGCACAAGCTGCTCGCCCTCGTAGGCGCGGCGCACGTAAATGCCGCCTGTGATGTGCTTGCGGTCGAAGCCGTGCGTCGGCTGCCCCGTCGCGAACATTATATAGTTCGTGATGTCGACGGGAAGGTTTATCGGGCGCTGTCCGACGCGCCATAGCATACTCTTGAGCGAGAAGGGCGACGGGACGTTCTTTATTCCCTTGATGATGTAGCCCGTGTAGCGCGTGCAGCGCGCGTCGTCCTGTATCTCGACCTTGAGCTCCTCGCTCATCTCGGGAAGCTCGACGGGCTCGATGGGCTTCAGCGGGCATTTGTAGATGGCGGCGAGCTCGCGCGCCATGCCGTAGTGTCCCCAGAGGTCGGGGCGGTTCGTCATCGACTTGTTGTCTATTTCGAGGATTACGTCGTTAAGGTCGAGCGCGTCGGCGAGCGGCGTGCCGGGGGCGGCCGCGAACTCCGTGATGTCCATTATCTCGGCGGGCTGCGTCGTCGGGAAGAGGTCCGCAAGGCCGATTTCGCCGGAGGCGCATATCATTCCGTAGCTCATGACGCCGCGCAGCTTCGCGGGCTTTATCTCGACGGGGTCGCCCTCGCCGTGCCATTTGACCCACGCGCCGGGCTTCGCGACGGCGACGAGCTGCTGCGGCGCGAGGTTGATTCCGCCGCAGACTATCACGGACGGCTCGGGATCGCCGACGTCTACGGTGCAGACGCGCAGCTTGTCCGCGTCGGGATGTTTGTCGACCGTCAGAATCTTTCCGACGACGAGGCCGGCGAGGCTCTCGCCGATGTTCGTCGCGTCCTCGACCTCGACGGTGCACATCGTGAGGTCGTAGGCGAGCTTGTCCATCGTGAGGTCCGCGGGAAGGTCGACGTAGCGTTTTATCCAGTTTAACGAAAGCTTCATAATTTCATCCTCCTACTTGAACTGCTGAAGGAAGCGAAGGTCGCGCTGTGGAAGAGGCGCACGTCGTCGACGCCGTAGCGCATCATGACGAGGCGGTCGAGGCCGATGTTGATGTAGAAGCCCGACCATACCGACGGGTCGAGGCCGGCCGCGCGAAGGACGTTCGGGTGCGGCGTGCCGCCCGGCATGACTTCAATCCAGCCGACGTGCTTGCAGACCTTGCAGCCCGCGCCGCCGCAGACCTGGCACTTCATGTCTATCTCGAAGCCCGGCTCGACGAACGGGAAGAAGCCGACGCGCATACGCACGTCAACTTCATGTCCGAAGACCTTTTCGAGAATCGTCTTGATGAGCACCATGCCGGAGGCGAAGGAGAAGTCCTTGTCTACGATGAGCGCCTCGTACTGGAAGAAGGCCCTCTCGTGGCGCGCGTCGGTCGTCTCGTTGCGGTAGACGCGCCCCGGATACACGAAGCGCGCGGGCGCGCCGTGCTCCATGAGGTAGCGCACGGAAGCCCCCGTGAGGTGCGGGCGCAGGCAGAGGCGCTTCGCCCCGCGCTCCTCGTCGTGGCCCTTGAGCCAGTAGGTGTCCATGCTCTCGCGCGCGGGATGCTCCGGCGCGAAGTTGAGGTTGTCGAACGCGTATTTCTCGCTCGTGATCTCCGGCTCGGAGAATATCTCGAAGCCGAGCGAGCGGAAGGCGTCGTTGAGGTCGTAGCACATCTGAGTGACGGGGTGCAGCCCGCCGCGGAACGGAACCGTGCCGGGAACCGTTATGTCGGCCTCGCCCTCGAAGGCCGAGAGCGAATTGAGAAGCTCTTCGCCGCGCTTCTCCACCGCGTCGGAAAGTATCTGCTTGACTTCGTTCGCCGCCTGTCCGAGAGCCTTGCGCAGCTCCGGCGCGGCCTGTCCGACGCTCTTCAGGATGTCGGTGAGCTCGCCCTTGCGTCCGAGAAGGTTCGCCCTGACAAGCTGGAGCTGGTCGGGCAGCGTGCTCTCCGCTATCTTCTGAAGCCCCGACTCCTTTATCTTTTCCAATCTTTCGAGAAGGCCGCCGTCCGCTGCCTGCGGGGCCTTCGAACCGTCGTTCTCCTGCATCTTTATGCCTCCTGCCGCGGCGCTTTTACATGCGCCGGGTAAATTTCATCTTCTGGCGGAGCGCAGCGCGGCGGCTATTCCGCGCCGACGAGGGCCTGGATGTCGTCTATCGTGCCCTGTATCCACAGCTTGTCCCCTTCCTCGATGGGACGCATCGGGTTGGGGCTGTACTGCTTTCCGCCATATTCCATAAGTATAACAATAACCTTGTATTTTTGCGAAAATTTCAGCTCGGCCATCGTGTGCCCTATCATTTCGGGAAGCGGCGAAATTTTGCCTATGACGAAATTTCCGCCGTCTATCCTCGTGAAGGACGAATACCACGGATAGACGAGCGCCTCGCCTATGCGCGCGCCCATGTCCCATTCCGGGAAGATGACGCGGTGCGCGCCGACGCGCTCGAGCACGCGCGCGTGGATTTTGCTGCATGCGCGCGCGATGACGAGCGGCACTCCGAGCTCGACGAGCAGCGACGTGGAAAGCACGCTCGGCTCGACGGCCTCGCCTATCGTCACTATCGCGACGTCGGCCTCCTTCGCGCCGATCTTTATCAGCGACGCTTCGTCGGTCACGTCCATCTGCGCCGCGACCGAGATTTTATCGGCGATTTCCGCGACGGGCGCTGCGGAGCTGTCGACGCCGATGACGTTCTGCCCGAGAGAGGCGAGCTTCTCGCAGAGCGCCGTGCCGAAGCGTCCGAGGCCGACGATGAGATATGTCTTCTGTTCTTTGCCGTTCATGGTTGAATCCCCTTCGTTATCCTATCGGGACGTGCGTCTCCGGGTAGCGTATCTCCGAGCCGCCGTCCGGAGCTATGAGAGTGGAGAGGAATGTGTAGAGGCCGACGCGTCCCCAGAACATCAGCGTCGTTATGATGAGCTTGCCGGGCGTGGAGAGCTCCGGCGTGATGCCGACGGAGAGCCCCGTCGTGGCGAGCGCGGAGGCGGCCTCGAAGATGAGCGCCGAATACGGCATCTTCTCCGTGAAGGTCAGCAGCACCGTGCCCGCGAGCATCGTCATGAGGTAGACGGCGACGACCGATAGCGCGCGCCGCTCCGTCGACGGCGAGATGCTGCGCCCCATGAAGGTCGAGCCGCCGCGCCCGTGAAGTTCGCTCCACACCGCGACGGCGAGGACGCCGAAGGTCGTCGTCTTTACGCCGCCGCCGGTAGAGGCGGGCGACGCGCCTATGAGCATCAGCACGACCATGACGGCCTGCCCGAGCCCGGAGAACGTGCCGGGCGCGACCGTGTCGTAGCCCGCGGTCCTCGTGGTCACGCTCATGAAGAGCGCGTTCCATACCTTCGCCCACACCGGATAGTCGCGCAGAGCGCCGTTCCAGTCCGAAAGCAGCAGGAGCAGCGCGCCGCCGAAGACGAGCCCCGCCGTCATGCCGACGACGAGCTTGGCGTAGGCGGAAAGGCGGAAGCTCCTGTCCTTCCAGCGAGCCGCGCACTCGGCGAAGACGGGGAAGCCGATGCCGCCGAGTATGATGAGCGCCATCGCCGCGCCGGGGACTATCAGCGTCGTCGCGTAGCCCTGAAGGCCGCCCGGGCACGGAGAGAAGCCAGCGTTGCAGAACGAGCTTATCGAGTGGAATATCGCAAGATACGCCGCCCGCCCCAAGCTCTCGCCGTCGAGCAGGAAGCCCGCTATAAAAATCAGCGCGCCTATAGCTTCGAGGCCGAAGGTGAATTTTATGACGGTGAAGAAAAGCTTCACCGCGCCCTGTATGCCGTCGACGCCGAAGCCTCCGAGGAAGAATATCCTGCCCTTGATGCCGACCCTGCGGCTCACGACTAGCGACATGAACATCATGCCCGTCATGATGCCGAGGCCGCCGATCTGAATCAGCGACAGAAGCACGAGCTGCGAGACGATGCCCGTCTCCTTGGAAACGTCTATGACGCTGAGCCCGGTGACGCACACCGCCGAGGTCGCTATGAAGAGCGCGTCGACGGGCGTCATCGGTATGTCGTGGACGAAATTATTGGAGAGCCATAAGAGAAAGGCTCCTGCCAATATTACCAGCAGGAAGCCTAGGACGATAACTCTCTCTACTTTGTAAGAGGTGTGTATTTGCAATTTCGCACGGCTTCGGCCCGAAGGCCCCGCTGTCTTACAGAGCCGCGCGCGCCTTCTCCACGAGCTGGGCGAACGCCGGGGCGTCGTTCACCGCGAGGTCGGCGAGCATCTTGCGGTTGATGGTGATGTTGGCTTTCTTGAGGCCGTTGATGAGCGCGCTGTAGGCGATGCCGTTGGCGCGGGCGGCCGCGTTGATACGGATGATCCACATCTTGCGGAAGTCGCGCTTTCTGTTCTTGCGGCCCGCGAAGGCGCTCGTCAGCGCGTGCAGGTAAGCTTCGCGCGCGCGGCGGTAGACGTTCTTCTTGCGTCCACAGAATCCTTTCGTAATGCTGTACAGCTTCTTATGTTTATTGCGGCTGGCGCTTGAACCCTTTACTCGCATTATAAGTCACTCCTTGAGATTTTGTTTTAAGATGAAACGTCCGGCCCCGCGCTTACGCGTAGGGGAGCATCTTCTTGACGTGGGCCTCGATGCCCGGAAGAAGGATGCCCTTCTTTCTCAGCGTGCGGAGGCGCTTCGAGTTCTTCGACGAAAGAAGGTGTCCGCGTCCGCTCTTCTTAAAGCTGACCTTACCGGTGCCCGTTATCTTAAAACGTTTTTTCGTTGCGGAATGTGTTTTCAGTTTAGGCATTGCTAGGTTCCTCCTCTAATTTCTGCCAGTTTGCGGCATATTCTTATATCTGGTCTGCATCAGGCAGGACGTTCTTCTTGACCTTCTGCGGCTTCGCGGGAGCGGGCTGCGCCGGAGCTGCGGCCTGCGCTTCCTCCGCGGGCTTCTGCTGCTTTTTCTGCGCCTGCTTCTTCGCCGGCGAATCCGCGGCCGGCGCTATCATGATGCGCATATAAGCGCCCTCCATGCGCGGCTCCATCTCAATCTTGCCGTAGTCGGAGACGGCGTCGAGCACCTTGTTCAGCACGTCGCGTCCCCTGTCGAGGAAGGCCATCTCGCGTCCGCGGAAGAATATCGAGACCTTGACCCTGTGTCCGTCCTCAAGGAAGGCCTTGATCGCCTTGACCTTGAACTCGTAGTCGTGCAGGTCTATCTTCGGACGCATCTTGATTTCCTTGACGACCTGATTCTTCTGCTTCTTGCGGGCGTCCTTGTCGCGCTTCTGCTGCTGGAAACGGTACTTGCCGTAGTTCATTATGCGGCAGACCGGCGGTTTCGCCTGCGGGGCTACTTCGACGAGGTCGAGCTCCGCCGCCTCGGCCAATTTCAGCGCTTCCTGAATGCCGACTACTCCGCGCTTCACGTTCATCTCGTCTATGAGAAGAACCTCCGGGCATCTGATCTCGGAATTTACGCGCGGTTCGTCCTCTTTTGTGTTTGCTATGGCATTACACCTCCTGATAAAATTCTCCAAATAAAAAGTCCGGGCGCATAAGAATGCACTCGGACCTGAAATCATCTCTTCAGGGCAAGCCCGGCAGCAAGCTGAACCGACGGGCGAGAGGCGCATTCCTCTGCTTGAACCCATTGACGTTAATCAACTGAGAAATATTAGCACATTTCCGCGCGCGCCGCAACTGCGGGCGAAAATTCTAATAACATATGGTCATGTGTTATTACGAAAACATTTATGCTCACTTGAAGCATTACTCAATATTTTAAGAACAAACCACACTAAACCCAGCAAGTAATATAAGGACTACTTACACTTTAACATAACACAAGACTTTTTATATTATTCTTTCAATACCTGTAAAGTTACAGTAGACTATATTACCATCTTTCACGCGTCGTTACTTTGTAGCGTCTTTGCCTTTTTCCATTACGAGTTTGTCGATGGGGTTGACGTTTTTCTCTTTGTGGACCTGGCGCCAGGTTTTTATCGGCATTCCCCAGATTTTGATGAAGCCGACGGAGGCGGACTGGTCGAAGATGTCTCCGGCGGAGTAGGTCGCAAGCGACTTGCTGTATACGGAGGTGTCGGACTTCATGCCGTCGATGATGCAGTTGCCTTTGTAGAGCTTCATGCGGACTGTGCCGTTGACGGATTTCTGCGTCGTTTCGACGAAGGCCTGTATCGCTTCCATGAGCGGCGAGAACCAGTAGCCCTCGTAGGTGAGCTCTCCGAATTTGGTCTCGAGCTCTCTCTTCGTCTTGAGGACATCCTTCGAGAGGGTCAGCGTCTCGAGCTTTTTGTGCGCGGCGATGAGCGCGAGCGCGCCGGGGCACTCGTAGACTTCGCGGCTCTTGAAGCCGACGAGGCGGTCTTCAATCATGTCTATTCTGCCGAAGCCGGCCTTGCCCGCGGCCTTGTTCATGTAGTCGATGAGTTCGATGGAGCCCATTTTTTCGCCGTTGATCGCGACGGGGACGCCGGCCTCGAAGGTTATTTCGAGCGTGATTTCCTCGTCGGGCGCGTCGACGGGGTCGACGGTGAGCTTATAGGCGTCCTCGGCGGCTCGTTCCACGGATCTTCGAGGATTCCGCACTCAATGGAGCGGCCCCAGAGGTTGTCGTCGATGCTGTAGGGGCTCTTTCTGGTCGTGGGTACGGGGACGTTGTGCGCCGCGGCGTAGTCCATCTCTTCTTCGCGCGTGAAGCCCCAGTCGCGGACGGGCGCAAGGACTTCGATGTCGGGGTTGAGCGCGTTGCAGGCGACTTCGATGCGGACCTGGTCCTGTCCCTTGCCGGTGCAGCCGTGGGCGACGGCGACGGCGCCTTCCTTCTCAGCGCACCAGATGAGCGCCTGGGCTATCATCGGGCGCGAGAGCGCGGAGTTGAGCGGATATACGCCCTGATATGTCGCGTTGGCCTTGAGCGCGGGCCATACGAAGGTGTCGATGAAGGCCTCGCGCAGGTCGACGACGTAGGCCTTCGAGGCTCCGGCGACGTAGGCCTTTTCCTTTATCTCTTCAAGGTTGTCGGCCTGCTGTCCGACGTGCATCGTGAGCGTGACGACCTCGTATCCCTGTTCGTGGAGCCACGGAATGGCGACCGATGTGTCGAGTCCTCCGCTGTAAGCCAGTATTACCTTTCCTTTTTTCTCTGCTGCCATTTGAATTTCCTCCTTAGAAATTTTTTCATGTTTTTTCTAAAATATAAAAAGCCCGTCCCTATCCTTTTCAGATAGGGACGGGCCTTATTACCCGCGGTGCCACCCTGGTTGACGCTTTTTCGCGTCCGCTTCGTTTCGTTACGCTCAGGGGTGCGAAGTTTTGATTTTCTTTGCGAGAGGCGCTTTCAGCCGGTGGCTCCTCATCTCTGTCGCCGAACAATCGAACTTATGTCCCCGTCACAGCATAACTCACTATGCCATGTTCGGAAGATTCGTCGTATACGTCTTATTCGTCCAACAGATAAAAGCTTCACCGCCGCCCCTCCTTTCTTTAAAACTTGTGGAACATTTTAACAGATAACGCGATTCTGTCAACCGTCCGCGCGTCAGTGTTCAAAATGAACCGGCGCGCCGTCCGCGTTTAATTTTTGCCGAGGGCCGCGTTCACTTCGCGCTCCATGTCGAGCGCGGAGATTTTCTCGAGCGCGGCGAACGAGGTCATTTCAAGATGGACGGGAGTGACGGAGACGAAGCCGTGCGCTACGGCGAATACGTCGCTGTCCTCCGCCATGTCGTCCTCTATGCGGCCGCCGACCCAGTAGGCCTCGCCGCCGAAGGGCGTCTTGATTACCGTGATTTTGTCGTGGTAGCGGCGTTTGCCCTTGCGCGCGAGCTTCACGCCGCGCAGCTCGCCTGTCGGGACGTTCGGCACGTTGACGTTGTAGAAGAGCCCCGGCTCCATCGGGTGAGCTTTCGTCCATTCGAGGATTTCAACCGCGGCGCGCGCCGCAGTCTCGTAATGCAGAACTTTGTCGCGCGAGCTGCAAACAAGCGAGACGGCCATCGAAGGAAGGCCCGCGATTACGCCCTCCATCGCGGCGCAGGCCGTGCCGGAGTAGGTGATGTCGTCGCCGAGGTTCGGGCCGCAGTTGATGCCCGATATTACGAACTCGGCGGGGAATTTCAGCACCTCGAGCCCCATTATGACGGAGTCGGTCGGCGTGCCGTCGCAGCACCACGCCTCCGCGCCGCCTGTGCGCGCCGCGTCCGCGCGCTTGATTTGCAGCGGGCGGTCCATCGTCATCGAGTGTCCCGAGGCGCTGCGCTCCCTGTCCGGCGCGCAGACGAGAACCTCATAGCCCGCCTCGCGCAGCGCGCGCGCGAGCGTCCCTATCCCTTCGGCGTAAACGCCGTCGTCGTTGGTCACGAGTATCTTCTTCACGGCTTTTCTCCTAGAACATGACGATGTGGAAGAGCACGGTCATTATCGGGTACATGATGTACGGGAATATGCCGAGCACGAGCAGGCCGACGACGACGAACATCCCGTAGCGCTCGAGCCAGTAGTAATATTTCATGCACTGGTAGGGCAGCAGCACGTAGAGTATGCGCGAGCCGTCGAGCGGCGGTATCGGGATGATGTTGAAGGCCGCGAGGCCGAGGTTGATGTATATCATGAGCAGGATGAACTGCTGCGCGCCCCAGCTCGAAAAGAGGCCGGGGAAGAAGCTCACGAACCGCGCGCAGACGAAGGCGGTCAGCAGGTTGCCGACGACACCCGCGAGGCTCACGATGATTATGTCGCGCTTCGGGTGCTTGAAGTAGCGCGTGTCGATAGGCACGGGCTTCGCCCAGCCGAAGCGGAAGAGCAGGAGGCAGAGCGCGCCGACCGGGTCGAGGTGGTCGAGCGGGTTAAGCGAGAGCCGCCCCTCGCGCTCGGCGGTCGGGTCGCCGAGCATCTTCGCCGCGAAGCCGTGGCAGAATTCGTGAAAGGTGATCGCCCAAAGAACGGCGGGAACGCTGAGCAGCAGGTTCGCCAGTCCGCCGGGCGAGAAAATATGTCCAAACATCGACTCACATCCTTATATTTCCAGTTACCGGCCTATTCTACCATGAGCGGGGGCTGCCCGGCATTAATAAAGAGCGCGGAGGCCCGTTAAAAGGCGTCGCCCCACGTCCAGTAGAGGCCGAGCGTGCCTGAGGCGCACGAAGCTTCGACGCGCCCCTCCCCTTCCACGCGGTTGCTCACGGCGTATGGGACGTCGCGGCGCAGCTCCGCGCCGGTCAGCGGCCAGTGTACGCCGCTCAAATTCACGCCGGAGCAGACGGGCGAGAACGCAAGCAGAGAGAGCGCCTTCGGCCTGCGCCCGAAGGAGAGCGCATAACGCTCGCCGCCGCGGACGAATATCATGCCCTCGCTGTCGTCCGCAATGCAGAACGGAACTCCCGCGCGCGTCATGTTCAGAAAAGAGAGCGTCAGGCTCCACAGATGGTCGAACCTGCCGCCGAGCGCGCCCGTCAAAATTATATTTTTTTTGCGCTGTTTTTACGCTCGTCCGCAAAAATTTTCGAGCGCGAGCTGAAAATCCGTGAGGTCCTTGTCGCTCTGATACTCGCGCGTCGCAGCGCCGCGCTCCGCGGCCCAGCGCCAGCCCTCCGCGCTGCCGCTGTCGCGGTCGCCCACGAGCACGGCGGGCGCTATTCCCGCCGCGCGGCATGCCTCCACTCCCCTATCGACGGCCCAGAGCTCGCAGCCGCGCGCGAGAGAGGCGAGAAATTCCGGCGACGGCGCGCGCCCTCCGAGCACCATGACGAGCGGCGCGGATTCCCCGCGCGCCCGCCCGTCCTATCGTAATATCCGGCAATTCCAACAAATTCAACGGCGCACCGCCTTTCCGCGCAATTTGTAGCAAGCGCCGCCGCGTTTGTCAAGTTGACACCGCGCGCGCGCGACGATAATTTATCGCGCGAGAGACTTCCGCGCGCACGCCGCGCAGGGCGCGATAATCGCGAAGCGGCACGGTATTTTCGCGTGGGAAGCTTTTATCAAGGAGGACTCAACTATGAGACACGGCATATACAGAGGGCTGGCTATGACCGTCGCTGGCAGCGACTCGGGCGGCGGCGCGGGGATTCAGGCGGATTTGAAAACCTTCGCCTCGCTCAAGGTCTTCGGCACGTCGGCGATAACGGCGGTGACGGTGCAGAACTCCGTCGGCGTGACGGGAATCCACCCCGTTCCGCCCGAGATTATAAAGGCGCAGATTCTCGCCGTCGGACGCGACTTCCCGCTCGACGCGGTGAAGACCGGTATGCTAGGCAACCGCGGCGCGATAAGCGCCGTCGCGGAGGGGCTTTCGGAGCTCGGTATCAAAAAGCTCGTCGTCGACCCCGTTATGGTAGCGCAGAGCGGAGACTCCCTGCTCGAAGCCGACGCGGTGGACGCCGTAAAGAGCATCATCGTCCCGATGGCTATGATAGTGACGCCGAACCTGCCCGAGGCCGAGAAGCTGACCGGCATGACGGTGCGCACCGTCGAAGAGATGAAGGCCGCCGCGGAGGAGATAGCGAAGCTCGGCTGCGGCGCGGTGCTCGTGAAAGGCGGCCATCTCGGCGACGAGCCGGACGTGATTACAGACGTGCTTTATGCTGACGGCAAAATGACGCTCTTCGAGGACAAACGCATCGACACGACCGCGAACCACGGCACGGGCTGCACGCTCAGCTCGGCGATAGCCGCGGAACTCGCCGCGGGCTGCGGGCTCGAAGAGGCCGTGACGCGCGCACGCCTCTACCTGCGCGCGGGGCTGCATTACGGCGTCACGGCGGGACACGGCGCGGGCTGCCTCGGACACGCCGTGACGATGCCGTGGACAGAGATAATCAATGGCTAAACCGCTCGTCTACCAGATAACGAACACCGTCTCGGCGCAGCTCCAGGCCGACTGCGTGGCCCTGCTCGGCGGCGTCTCGATAATGTCGCCGCAGAAGGGCGAGGCCGCGGAGATAGCCTCGTCCTGCGACGCGCTGCTGATAAACATCGGCACGCCGCCCGACTGCGCGCGCGAGCTTTACCTCGCGGCGGCGCGCGCGGCCGCCGCGGCGAAGCGCCCGATAGTCATGGACGCTGTCGGCTACGGCTTCTCGCGCTTCCGCACAGAAGCGGCCGACGCGCTGCTCTCGGAGATAAAATTTTCCGTCATAAAGGGCAACTTTTCCGAAATCGCCGCGCTCTGCGGCGAGGGCGCGGCTCCGCGCGGCGTTTCGAGCGAATGCGAGGAGACGCGCGCCGCAGAGATAACGGCCAAATGCGCGAGGAAATTCGGCGCGGCGGTCTACTGCACCGGCGAGCGCGATTTTCTGTCCGACGCCGCAGGCGACAGGCGCGAGGTGATAGAGGGCGGCTCGCGGCTGCTCGCGATGACGAGCGGCATAGGCTGCGCGCTCGGCAGCGCGACGGCGCTTTTCTGCGCGGAGTACGAGCCCTTCGAGGCGTCGCTGCGCGCGCTGAAGCTCTTCCGCCGCGCCGCGGCCCTAGCCGAAAAGGACAGCGCCTCGGCTGGGCCGTATTCGTTCCGCACCGCCTTCATGGACTGGCTCGCGGAGCTCAATTCCGAGGAGGAGAAAAATGTACGATAGAAACAAGCTCGCGGAGAAGCTCCGCCTCTACATGATATGCGGCGAGGGCGACGCGCCCGAGGCGGTAATCGAAAAGACGCGCGCCGCGCTCGCGGGCGGCGTCACTGCGGTGCAGCTGCGCGTAAAAACATGGACGGGACGCGAAACCTACGAGACGGCGCTGAAGCTGAAAGAGCTCTGCGCGGTGCGCGGCGCGCTCTTCTTCGTCAACGACAGGCTCGACATAGCGCTCGCGGCGAAGGCCGACGGCGTCCACTTGGGGCAGAAGGATTTGCCCGTGGACACGGCGCGCGCAATAGCGGGGCCGGATTTCATAATCGGCGGCACGGCGCGCACGCCGGAGCTCGCGCGCGAGGCGCAGCGGCTCGGCGCGGACTACGTAGGCTGCGGCGCGGCCTTCGGCACGGCGACCAAGGGCGACGCGGTCGTCATAGGCCCCGCGGGAATCAAACAGACGCTCTCGGCGATAGAAATTCCCTCCGTCGCGATAGGCGGCATCGAGCTTGCCAACGTGCGCGAGCTCGCCGGCTGCGGCGCGAGCGGCATATCGCTCTCGGGCGCGATAGTGCGCGCCGGTGACCCCGAAAAAGCGGCCCGCGCGCTGATAAACGAGATAAACAAATATTTCGGATAAGAAGAGAGATAAAAAATGACGAACGACAAACACAGCCTGATTTTCAGAAAAGCGGTGCTCGCGGGCGTGCTCGCCGCGGCGGGCGTCGCGCTCTCCGTCGTCTCCATACCGATGGGGCCGACGAAATGCTTCCCCTTCCAGCACACAATCAACGTCGTCGCTGGAATCGTCCTCGGCCCGTGGTGGGCCGTCGGCGCGGCCTTCACGACGAGCGTCATCCGCAACCTGCTCGGCACGGGAAGCCTTTTCGCCTTCCCCGGCAGCATGTTCGGCGCGCTCTTCGTAGGCCTCGCGGCGCGCGCTCTGCCCGACAAATACAAAATCGCCGCCGCTTGCGCCGAGCCCATAGGCACGGGAATCGTCGGCGCGTGGGTGGGCGCGAAGCTCCTCGGCCCCGCTATAGGCAAGAGCGTCGGCTTCTATTTCTTCTCAGGCTCGTTCCTCATAAGCTCCGTCCCCGGCGCGGTGATAGGCGCGGCGCTCGTCTGGGCGCTCAACAAGCGGCTTTCGATAACGCGCACCTTCGGGACGCTGATGTAGCGAAAATTCTTAAATCATAAACGGAGAGTGGCATGATGAAGCTGAGCAGCGAAAAATACCCAAATATCGAGTACACGCCCGGCGACGAAATTTTCTTGGGCAAGGGCGAGGCGGGGCAGCCGTTCTGGTTCGACGTAGAAGAGGCTCTGACCGCGGACGCAGATGCTATGGAAAAAGTCGCCATGATGCTCGACCGCGTGGACGAGCTTGAGGCGGCGGCGAAGAAATTTCTGAAAGAGACGCTCGCGGACGAAGAGAGCGAAGACTACGCGACAGTCGCCTATTTCATGGAATTTCACCGCGACGAGCTGGAGCCGGAGGACGCGGCGGCGCTCTTCCCCGTGGACGACCCGACGGCGCTGTCGTTCTCCGAGATGGTAGACTACCTCCGCGTCGATCGCTTCGGAAGCATTGCATACGCGAAGACTGGCGCGCAGGGGTTCATAATGGATCTGAATTTCAATCCCGAAATCACAGACGAGCTGATGGTGATATATTTTGACGCGGACGGCGGCGTCGCCTGCGTCGCGCACGAAAGCTGAAGCGGCGGAAGGACCGGAGCGCCGCGCGCATCCGCCGCTGAAACGTCAAAAGCAGAGGGCGCGTTGTAAAAGCGCGTCCTCTGCTTAATTTTCACATTTCGCTATAGCGTCCGCCGCCGAGCCGTCGAGACAGACGATGTCGACGATGCCCGCGCCGTAGCGTTCGAGCATATGCGCGGGGCAATAGATGCTGTTCCTGATAACATCATCGCACGGCAGCGCGCCGTCGCAGTCGACGTAGCATTTGTAGCGGATTTCGCCGTCCATCATGTCCAGCTCGAAATTTCCGTTCTTCATGCCGTAGTTGGCGCGGCATATAAAATCGGCCATCACGGACATCATGCGCTCGTCGTTCTTGTCCGCGCCTATCGGCGAGTATGCGTAGACCGTGTAGTCGTCCTCGTTGATCAATATCCAGTATCTCGCCTCTTTAAGCTTGCCGTCGAGCGTCAGAGTAAAGCGGAAGCACCCTTCCTCTTCGCTGAAGTCGAAACGCCAATCGTCGTCGACGAGGAATTTATTGACCGCCGCCGCGATCTCTGCGGAGTATTTTCTTTCTTCTTCCATGAACAGCTCTCTCCTTAAATCCGATTTGCGGAGCGCCGCGCGCATCCGCCGCGTTCGTCCGCAAAATCTACGCGAACGTTATACTATCCCGCGAAAGCGGAGTCAACGCCGCGCCGGACGCGCGGCGGCGGGGACGTTCTTTGACAAAGCCGTAAAATAATAATATAACATAACATAACGAACGCGGCGAGCGCTCGGGCAAATCGCGTAATCGACGGCTGAAGGGGACGGAGCGGATGGCGGAGGAAAGGCTTTATTCACGGGATATCCTTCTTATTCTCGGGGCTAGCTTTTTCTACTTTTCGTGCCCGATGCTCGTCACGCCGATAATCACGGGATTTTCCGGCTCGCTCGGCGCTTCCGCCGCTCTGATGGGGCTCATCGGCGGCATGATGAACCTCTGCTCGCTTTTCTGCCGCCCCTTCGCGGGCAACCTCGCGGACAAAATCGACAAGAGCCGCCTTTCGATAGCGGGAACGTGGATGATGGCCGCGGCCTGCCTCGGCTATATGCTCGCGCTCGACGCGCGCGTCGTGGCGGCCTTCCGCGTCCTCCACGGCGTCGGCTTCGCCTGCTGCTCTGTCTGCATGGCGACATGGATGTCGAACCTTCTGCCGCGCGACAAGATAGGCTCGGGCATGGGGCTCTACGGCGCGATGAACGCGCTCGCTATGGCGCTGGCTCCCGCGCTCGGCATCTTCACCTACAGGCTGTTCGGCTACCGCGCGGCCTTCGGCGTCGCGATGCTCTTCGCGCTCGTCAGCTCGTTCACCATAATGTTCATAAAGAAGGGCGGCGCGCCGGAGAACCGCGCGAAGCCCGCGGACGCGCGGCGCGGCGGCGGCTTCAGCTTCATCTATGTGAAGGTCGTGCCCGCGGCGCTCATCATCATGCTTTTCGCAATCCCCTACTGCGCGACGCAGTCTTTCATAGTCGGCTACACGGAGGCGCGCGGCCTGCACGTCTCGGTCGGCCTCTTCTTTCCGCTCTACGCGGCGGTGCTTCTCGTGCTGCGCCTCTGCCTCAAGAGCCTGTTCGACAAGCTGCCGTTCAAGGTGTTCCAGTTCGGCGCGTCTGTCTGCACGCTCGCCGCGATAATCTGCCTGACGCTGATGCGCGACAATACGCTGCTGTTCCTCGCCGCGGCTTTCATGGCTGGCAGCTACGGCATAATGAGCTCCGTCTGCCAGTCTACGGCGATGCTCGTCGCTGGGCCGGAGCACCGCGGCCTAGCGAACAGCACCTATTACATCGGCTTCGACCTCGGCATGATGCTCGGCCCGGTATTCGGCGGGCTGCTCTTCGGCCACGCGCCGCTCGGGATCTTCTACCCCGCGCTTTCGCTCGCGGTTCCCGCGGCGGCGGCGGTCTACATCGTCTCAGCACGGCGCGGAATGTTTTAGTCAGGAACGCGCAGTGAAAAACCAGCTCAGCGGAAAAGAGATAGAAATATTTGAAACCATGCCGGTGCCGAAGGCCGTCGCGGCGCTCGCCGTGCCGACGGTCATCAGCCAGATAATAGCGATGGTCTACAACATCGCAGACACGTGGTACATCGGCCAGCTCAACGACACGGGCATGATGGCGGCGGTGACGCTCGTCTTTCCCGCGTTTCTCATGCTCTCGGCGGTCGCGAACCTTTTCGGCATAGGCGGCGCGAGCCTGCTGTCGCGTTCGCTCGGGCGTCGCGATTACGAGATGGTGCGCCGCGCGGGGGCTTCCGCCGCGTGGCTCGCCGCCGCTGCGACGCTCGTCTATTCGCTCGCGGTGTTCGTCTGGCGCGAGCCGCTGCTCTCCGCGCTCGGAGCTGACGAAAATTCGCTGCCGCATGCGAGCGCCTATCTTTTCTGGACGGTGACGGTCGGCGGCCTGCCGACCTCGATGAACATGGTGCTGGCGCACCTGATACGCGCCGAAGGACAGTCGAAGCGCGCGAGCTTCGGCATGAGCCTCGGCGGCGTGCTCAACGTCGCGCTCGACCCGATATTCATTTACGACTGGGGCTTCGGCCTCGCTATGGAAGGGGCGGCGATCGCTACGGCGCTGTCGAACGCGATAGCGACGCTCTATCTTTTGTACTATCTGCTGAAGCCGCGCGAGGACAACGTCGTCTCGCTCTCGCCGCGATACGTCAGCCTCGCGAGGAACACCGCTGGCGAAATTTTCTTCGTCGGCCTTCCCGCAACGGTGCAGCTCGTCATGAACGCGCTTTCGAACATCACGCTGAACTACCTGATGTCGGCCTACACGGCGGGCGCGCTCTCCGCCGTCGGCATCGTCAAGAAGATCGACCAGGTGCCGACCTACATCGTGCAGGGAATATGCAGCGGCGTCATTCCGCTTCTCGCATACAACTACGCCTCGGGGGACTACAAACGCCTCTGGCGCTGCACATACTTCGCGGGGCTCTGCTCGCTCGCCGTCACGCTCTCATATCTCGCGATGTGCGAGACAATCCCCGCCGCGCTCATCCGCATCTTCATGGAGGACGCCTCCGCGGTCTCCGCGGGCTCGGTGTTCCTGCGGCTGCACTGCGTATCCATTCCGTTCCTCTCTATAATCTCGCTGATAATAGCCTTCTTCCAGGCGACGGGGCGCGGAAAGCCCGCGCTCGTCCTCTCGTTCCTGCGCAAAGGGCCGATAGACATTCCGCTGATGGCGTTTATGAACATCGTCTGGCCGATGTACGGCATCATGTCCGTGCAGCCTATGATGGACATAGCGGTCGCCTCCGTCTGCGTCGCGACGTACAAGGTGATGCAGAAGCGCGACCGCAGGAGGGCCGGGGCGGGGCTTTAGCGCTACGCCACGTCGAGGAAGCCTATCGCCCTCGCGCGATGCGAAGCGCCGCGGAGCGGCATCGCCTCCATTACTGCGCGCACGTCCTCTTCCTCGATGTCCATCCGCTCGCTGCGGACGGCCTGCTTGATGCGTATCTGCTCGAATACGCGGCGCACCGTTCTGCCGTTCGCGAAGTCCTCCTCGCGCGTCAGCTTTTCGAAAAATTCTTCGAGCGCTGCGCGCGCTCCTTCGCTCGCGGCGTAGCCTTCGGCGCGGCACATCGAGTCGAATATATCGAGCATCTCCGCGGCGCTGTAGTCCGGGAAATCTATGTAGAACTGCACGCGCCCGCGCATTCCCGGGTTCATGTCGAGCATTTCGTCCATCTCGTCGGGATAGCCGGCGAGTATGCAGACGAATTCTTTTCTGTGGTCCTCCATGAGCTTGACGAGCGTCGCGACGGCCTCGTGCCCGTAGCCGCGCCCGCCGTCCTCGCAGAGCGAGTACGCCTCGTCGATGAAGAGCACGCCGCCGAGCGCGGCCGTCACGACGTCCCTGACGCGCGGCGCTGTGCCGCCCAGATATTTCGATACGAGCGCGGCGCGGTCAGCCTCGATGAATTTGTCCGGGCTCTTTATCACTCCGGCGGCGCCGAAGATTTTGCCGATTATCCGCGCGACGGTCGTCTTGCCAGTGCCGGGACGTCCGCGGAAAACCATGTGCAGGCAGAGCCCGGCTTCCTTTCCGCGGCGCTCGACGAAGGCCGCTATCTCGCGCACGGTGCGCCTTACGCCGTCGAGGCCGATGAGCGCGTCGAGCTCCTCGAAGGGCGGGCGCTCTTCCCGCGCCTTTTCCGCGACGGCGAAATCCGCGGCGGAAAGCGTGTAACTGCACTCCTCCTCTTCAAGCCGCGACGATACGGCTTTTACGAGCTTGGCCAGCATATTGTTGAAATCGACGCCGTCAAGCGTCTCCTTCGTAACGTCGCCGGCGAGCTCGAAATTATAGCCTGCCGCCTCTTTTCTGATAAAGGCGAGCTTCTCCTCCGCGCTCGGCTCCGCGATGCGGACGACGGTAGGAAAGACGCATTCGAAGAGCGGATTGGAGGCGAGCGCCTCGTATTCCTCCTTCGCCAGCAGCGCCGCATAGACGCATCTCCTGGAACGCAGGCGGCGCAGACAGCTTTCGACGCCGCGGCGTCCCATGAAGACTACGTCATCGTCGTCTATGCCGCAGTCCTTCACGACGTACATAAAGCCGCCGTCCGAGGACGAAGCCGCGTCGTCCATGTCGCCGCGGCAGATGAACGGAGAGGATATGACGCCGCGCGAGAAATAAAAATCGTAGAGAACGCGGACATAATCTCCCGCCGGGTTGTCCGACTCGACGACAAAGGCGACGTTGAGGTTCGCTTTCCCGCTCGCGTCGTTGTCCATGCGCCGCGCGATACGCTTCAGCGCGGCGCAGAAGCCGCCCCAGCCGCAGACCGCCGCGGCCTCCTCCATCAGCCGCTCGCCGCTCTTCAGCGTCAGCGCCGCGTCGAGACGCCCGTATCTCATGCCGCGCATCGCAAGGGCGGGGAAAATATTTTTTTCGACGTCCGGACGCTCCGAGGCAAGTGCTTCGGCGGAAATTTTCGAAACCTCCAGCTCGAACAGGCCGCCGAGGCTTTCCGAAACGGCTTCCCGCAGCTTGGCTTCCGAGCAGTGTCGCATCCTGTCCGACAGGCCGAAAAGTATAAGCGTTATCGACGAGTCCTCGCGATTCGCTTCGTAAAGCATCACGCGCGACGAAAATCCGCCCCAGTCGATTTTCAGGCGGCATTCGACTCGTTCGCCGAGCATATCTTCGAGAACCTTCACGCCGGAATCGTCGAGCCGGCAGAAATTTTACGAGAAAATAAGAGCCTTCACCGTTCATGGGCAGCACCTCCGGAGCAAACGGCGTCAGCGGGAGCGCGCGAACGCTCCTGCGGGATTATGTTGTTTTACGGAAATCAGACAAAGTTACGACAACGTTTCTAACGTAAAAAAAAGCGGCGTATGCGTCTCAGCATCTTGCGCCAGTTGATAAAAGCCGTAATCGACTTCTGCACAGCGTATTATAGCAGAGGAATGCGGTATAGCAAGATAGGCGGACAGTATGACGCCGTCCGCCGTTGTTACTATAAGAAAACTTAATTATGGAAATCCGCGCGGCGCGCCGTCAGCGGCGGAACTTCACGACCGTGACGCCGTATCCGCCCTCGCCGGGGCCGCCGAGGTTGTGTTCCGCGACGTAGGGCAGCCGCTTGCAGAGCTCCTGCACCTCGCGGCGCAGTATGCCCTGGCCGCGGCCGTGGATTACCGTCACGACGTCGTAGCCTGCGCAGTAAGCCTGGTCGAGGTACTGCTCGACCATCGGCATCGCCTCGTCTATCGTCATGCCGCGCACCATTATCGACGACGGCACGCCGACGGGGCGGCTGACCTTTATCTGCACCGTCGGCTGCGGCGGCGCGGCCTTGCGCGAGATGACCTTGAGCTTCGTCAGCGGCACTTCCATTTCGGCTATTCCGGCGCGGATGCGCGCCTTTTTGCCGCTTACCTCGATGACGGTCGCGCTCTTGCTCGTGCCTATGAGCTGCACCGTGTCGCCGGCTTTGAGCTCCTGCCCCGTCGCGACGACCGATTCCGCGGTCTCTTTCTTTTCTTCGCGCTTTATCGCGGACTTTTCGATTTTCTGGAAGTGGCTGCGTTTTTTCTCAAGCTCGCGGCGCGCCTGAGACTCGGCCTCGGCGTTCTCCATGTTCTTGATGAGCGCGCGCGCCGAGTCCTCGGCGTTGCGCACTATCGAGAGCGCCTTTTTGTCGGCCTTCGCGATGAGCGCGTCGCGCTTCTCCTCGATGGCCTTTATCTTCGCCTCGTAGTCTTTTTCGAGCGCGGCGAGCTTCTGGCGCGAGCGCTCTACCTCGCGCGCTTCGCGTTCGAGCGCCGCGCGCTTTT